>Ga0209865_1000039_pt1 | contig 11172 bp, 10 predicted proteins | sample GWRWT4_1July14_FD_187189 | JGI IMG/M metagenome (GOLD analysis project Ga0209865, IMG submission 187189) | Sand microcosm microbial communities from a hyporheic zone in Columbia River, Washington, USA - GW-RW T4_1-July-14 (SPAdes) (version 2) | ecosystem: Engineered > Artificial ecosystem > Sand... | reverse complement strand
CCGTAGTAGCCGGGGGGAACCTTGCGCTTGGCCTGCTCGTCGCGCAGCGCTTGGAGCTCATCGGCGGTGGCAAAGCACGGATAGGCGTGGCCCTGATCGATGAGCCAGCGCACGCAGCTCTGGTAGATCGGCATGCGTTCGCTCTGACGGTAGGGGCCATAGGCGCCCAGTTCCTTGCCATTCGCAATCTCGCCTTCATCGGGCGAGAGGCCATAGGTGGCGAGGCTGGCGAGGATCAGATCGACTGTGCCATCAACTTCGCGCTTCTTGTCGGTGTCCTCGATCCGCAGGAAGAAAACGCCGCCGCTTTGGTGCGCCAGGCGGCGCGAGACCAGCGAGGTGTAGAGCCCGCCGATGTGCATGAAGCCGGTCGGGCTGGGGCCAAAGCGGGTCACGCGTGCGCCTTCGGGCAGGTCGCGCGCAGGGAACTTCGCTTCGAGTTCTTCGAGCGTGTATTGGGCTTGCGGGGTAAAGACTGCACTATCCATCGCCGCCCCTTAAGCAGCGCAGAGCAGACCTGCAACCTTAACCCATCCCCGTTAGTCCCGAGCGAAGTCGAGGGAATGCCCCGGCGCGATCCCTCGACTTCGCTCGGGACGAACGGGTTTGGCGTGAGGCGGATTATGCTTGCGTGCAGGGGCCAAAATAGGGAATGGCCCGCGCGCTATGACTGACACCGCACTGCACGACGCCGCACAGGTTTCCAAGGCTTGGCCCTTTGAGGAAGCACGCAAGCTGCTCAAGCGGTATCCGCAGGGCAAACCCGGCGGTGCGCCGGTGCTGTTCGAAACCGGCTATGGCCCCAGCGGCCTGCCGCATATCGGCACTTTCCAGGAAGTGCTGCGCACCACGCTGGTACGCCGCGCTTATGAGGTGCTGACCGATGGCGCGCCGACCCGCTTGGTCGCTTTCAGCGATGACATGGACGGCCTGCGCAAGGTGCCCGACAACATTCCCAACCAGGGGCTGCTCACCGCCTACCTTGGCCATCCGCTCAGTCGGATCCCGGACCCGTTCAACAAGTATGAGAGCTTCGCGCATCACAATAACGCAATGCTGCGCGAGTTCCTTGACCGGTTCGGGTTCGAGTACGAATTCGTCTCGTCGAGCGACATGTACAATTCGGGCCAGTTCGACGAGGCCCTGAAGGGTATCCTGCGGCACTGGCAGGCGATCATGGACATCATGCTGCCGACCCTGCGCGAAGAACGTCGGCAGACCTATTCGCCAGTCCTGCCGGTCAGCCCCAAGACCCACCAGGTGCTGCAGGTGCCGGTCGAAGTGGTCGATGCCGAGGCCGGGATCGTCCGCTTCGAGGACCACGGCGATAGGGTCGAAAGCTGCATCCTGGGCGGCAATTCGAAGCTGCAGTGGAAGGTTGACTGGGCGATGCGCTGGGTTGCGCTGGGCGTTGACTATGAGATGTGCGGCAAGGATCTGACCGACAGCGTGCGCGAAAGCGGGCGGATCGCCCGCGCGCTGGGCGCGACGCCGCCCGAAGGGCTGATTTATGAGCTGTTCCTCGACGAGGAAGGCCAGAAGATCTCCAAGTCCAAGGGCAACGGCCTGACTATCGACCAGTGGCTGACCTATGGCAGCGAGGAAAGCCTGGGGCTGTTCCTTTACCGCGAGCCCAAGAGTGCCAAGAGCCTGCACACCGGGATCATCCCCAAGAACGTCGATGAATACTGGCAGTTCCGTGAAAAGCTGGCCAGCCAGCCGATCGAGCAACAGCTGGGCAATCCGGTTTGGCATCTGCTGCGCGCTAGCGGGAAGAGCTCCAACATGGGTGACAAGCTGCCGGTGACCTTCAGCCTGCTACTCAATCTGGTTGGCGTGCTGGGGGCAGGCGCAACGCGCGAGCAGGTCTGGTCGTATCTGGGCAACTATGTGCCCGATGCCGATCCAGCCAAGCACCCCGCGCTCGATGATCTCGTCGGCAAGGCGCTCGCCACCAACCGCGATTTCATCGCCCCGACGCTGCACCGCCGCAAGCCCGAACCCCAGGAGGCAAAGGCGCTCGCCGCGCTCGATGCGGAACTCGCCAAAGCGGGCGAGCATGCCAGCGCCGAGGACCTGCAGAACCTGGTCTATGCGATCGGCAAGGCCGAACAGTTCGGGTTCGAGAACCTGCGCGACTGGTTCAAGGCGCTCTACGAGACTTTGCTGGGATCAAGCCAGGGCCCGCGGATGGGCAGTTTCATCGCGCTTTATGGCGTGGCGAATACGCGGCGGCTGATTGCCGAGGCGCTGGCCTAACCCTCGATCACGTGCGGCACAAACCGCGCGCGGTTGCCGGTGATCAGGCCGTCTTCGCGGATGCCCAGCCCGGCCGCTGACCCGGCGACGCTCCACGATCCCAGCACCGGATAGCCCTTACCGAAATCGCGCAAGGGATAGCGTTCCTGGAACAGCAGTCGCTCGCGGTTGTAGGCGCCGCCGTGGCGTTCGATCACCTGGCCGTGGGCGACCACTTCGATATTCGCCCCCTCGCGGGCATGGACCGGCTTGGCGACATAGTCGCCGGTCATCGCGCGCGGATCGAGCGACGAAGCAAGCAGGTTGGGATGACCGGGGAACAGGTCCCACAGCACTGCCAGCACCGCCTTGTTGCTCCACATCATCTTCCAGACGGGTTCGAACCAGAGCGTTTCGCTGAAACGCGGCAGGATCTGCGCGCCGAATTCCTCGGCGGCGAGCCATTCCCACGGGTAGAGCTTGAACAGCGCGGTGATCAGGTAGTCTTCCTGGTCAACAAGCCGCCCTGCGGCGTCGATTCCGATCTGGTCGATCAGTACCGCGCGGGTGTTGAGCCCGGCCTGCGCCGCCAGATCGCGCATGTAGGTGGCGGTGATGGTGTCTTCGTGGGCGTCATCGTCGGTATGGGTGAACCACACGGTGCTGTCCGGGATGCTTGGTGCGAGCACCTGCCAGCGCGTCAGCAGTTGCTCGTGCAAGCTGTTGAGCTGATCGAGCTTTGGGAACACCGCCTCTTTCCAGTCCCATTGGATTATCGCGGTTTCCAGCATCGAGGTGGGCGTGTCGCAGTTGAACTCGAACAGCTTGGGCGGGCCTGAGCCGTTGTAGCCGAAGTCGAACCGGCCATAATCGAGCGCCGGCACACCCGCTTTCCAGGCATTGCGCACCACATCGTGATAGCTTTTGGGAACCCCGCATTCAGTCAGAAGGCGTTCGTCACCCACGATCTTCTCTCCAGCCTCACGGTAAAGGCTGTGGACTTCCTCAGTCGCGGCTTCGATCGTCTCGATTTCGGCCAGGGTGAAGGAATAGCAGGCGCTTTCGTCCCAATAGGGTCCGTCGGCATCGCTGTGCCAGATCAGGCCCAGTTCTTCGACCGCGTGTTGCCAGCCCACACGCGGGGTAACGCTCTGCCGTTTCACCGGTCAGGAGCGCCCACCGCCGAACGAGCGGCTGCTCGAACCGAACCCGCCACGCGACATTGCGGCCGAGCGGGTCAGGTTGGTGTGCGAGGGCGCGTCGGCATAGCTCCGGCCTGCAACCGGGGCTGGCGAACCCTTGATCCCCAGCTTGGTATCCCGCACCGAATCCCCGTAATAGGGCAGGCGCGAGCCGCGATTGACGTAGTACCAGCCGTAGTACCCGCCACCGCGGATATGGTTGCGGCACTGGCTGTCATCGACCCTGCGCCCGGCTTCATCGACGCAGACCCTGGTGTCATTGTCGGCATAACTGCCTTCCCAGTCGTTGCCGCTGGAACAGGCGGACAGCGAGGTCAGCGTTGCTGCCATCGCGGTGGTCAGGGCCAATTGCTTTTTCATCGCCATGACCCTCAAGGTACCATGCAGGCGGCCTGCAGGATCCCGATCCCCAGGCCAATCCCGCCAACAAATTGCCCCGAAGCCACGCAGCCTTCGGCGATCCGGTCGGACACCGACTTGAACAGGAAGCGCGCAATCACCACGAAGACGGCCAATTGCACTACGCCTGCAACTGCGCCCCACAGCACCATGTCGGCAATGGAGACCGAATTGGCGATCACCGAGGCGACCGGAATGGCAAAGCCAAGGAAGGTCCAGGTCAGTTGCACCGCCGCGGCCATGTTGCCTTCGCGGATCAGCGCGAATTCACGGTGCGGCGTGCACAGCGAATAGAGCCACAGGAAGGCCGCCGCGAGAGCCACGGCGGAGCCGAAATAGGCCAGGAAGTGCGGAATGGTTGCAACGAAATAGTCAAGCATCGCTCAGCCCCTTTTGTTGCCGCGATCTAAGCACCTTGCGGCGCTACAGGCAACTCACGCTTTCGTGGCGGCGATCCAGCCCTGGATCTTGGCCTCAAGGATCGGCATCGGCAGCGCGCCGCTGCCCAGCACCTGATCATGGAACGCACGAATATCGAACCGCGCGCCCAATGCGGTCTGGGCTTGCTTCTTCAGCCGCTGGATCGTCAGTGAGCCGATCTTGTAGCCCAGCGCCTGGCCCGGCCAGACGATGTAGCGTTCGACTTCAGCGGTGGCATCGCTTTTGCCCATGCCTGAATTGCTCAGCATGAAATCAATGGCCTGCTCGCGGGTCCAGCCCTTGGCGTGGAGCCCGGTATCGACCACCAGCCGCATCGCCCGCAGCATTTCGTCGTCCAGCGTGCCCCAGTGCTGCAGCGGGTCCTTGAACAGCCCCATGTCAAAGCCCAAGGTCTCGGCGTAAAGCGCCCAGCCTTCGACATAGGCATTGTTGCCGCCGAACCGCTGGAAATCGGGCAGGCTGGTGTCTTCCTGGGCAAGGCTGATCTGGAAATGATGACCCGGCGCGCCTTCGTGCAGGTAAAGCGTGGCGATTCCGGTCAGGAACCGGCTCGGCAGGTCATAGGCGTTGTAATAGAACACCCCCGGGCGCGAACCGTCAGGCGATCCCTGATTATAGCTGCCCCCGGCCTCAAACTTCTCGCGGTAGGCGGGGTAGGGCTGGATCAGCAGCTTGGTCTTGGGGACCCGGTTGAAATAGGTCGGCACCAGCGCGTCGACCGTGCGGGCAGCTTTGGCAAAACCATCGGCCAGCTCCTCGCGGGTCTTGGGGTGGTAACGCGGGTTGGTGCGGATATCCTCGAAGAAGGTCCCCAGCGTCCCGGTGAAGCCCAGCGCGCGCTTGACCTTGTCCATCTCGCTCTGGATTCGCGCCACTTCGCTCAGGCCCAACTGGTGGATCGCTTCTGGATCGAGCCGCAAGGTGGTGTGATCGACGATCGCCTCGCGGTAGAACGCCGTGCCGCCCTTCATCGCCGAGATGCCAACCTGATCGCGCGCGGCGGGCAGGTACTCGTCGTTCAGGAAGGCGCGCAGGCGGCGATAGGCCGGATAGATCTGATTGGCGGTGGTCGCGGTGTAGAGCTGCGCCAGTTCGGTTCGCTTTGCCTCGGGCACGGTCGCCGGAAACTCGCGCACCGCCGATGTGAAGGGCGATTGATCGACCGGCTGGGCCAGCAGGTTGTCAAGCTGGGCCACCATGTTGCGGACCGTCAGCTTGCTCTCAACCACGCCGCTGTCCAGCCCATCGCGGAACCGCGCAATGGCATTGTCCAGCACTTGCGGGAAAGCTGAGATCAGTGCCAGATTGCCGCGGTACTGTGCCTCGCTGGTATAGGACAATGGCCCGCCCTTGGCGACAATCGAGGGGAAATCGATGTGCAGCCCGCCGAAATGGGTGAAGGGCCGCACCTCGCTGAGCGCCAGCATTTCCGGCCGCAGCCATACCGCCGACTGCTTCTGGTCGGCCAGGAACACGCCGTAAGAGATCTGCCGTTCGGGGCTGAGCTTGCGGCGGTCGATCCGCCTGAGGCCCGCCAGCGCGGATTGCACCACGCTGCGCCGCGCGCGAACCTGCGCGCCGGTAAAGAGCAGCCGGAACGCCGCCACATTGACCGCGCCGCCCTTGTAGATCGCAGTCAGCGGATCAAGTGCGTCTTCCTTGCGGACAATATCGGCGAACAGGGCCATCAGCCGGCCGTCCTCGCCGCTCGCAGCCTCGGCCGCATGAACCGGCCAGGCGGCGGCTCCCATCGCGGCAAGGGTGGCGGCAGAAAAACGGCGGCGGCTGAGCATCAGCGGCGGGGTCAGCCCCATTTGCGGGTCCGGTACCACTTGGTGATCACGTATTTGGTTCCTTTGATCACCGGCGTCCCGGCATGCATGGTGTTTTCGTTGGGACTTCCGTCGGGCTGGCTGTTGTTCCAGACCAGCAGCGTCCCGCGCTGGGGCGGTACCGAAATCCCGATTTGGGTAAAGGCGGTATCGCCGCCTTCTTCGACATCGTTGAGGTAGGCCATCGCGGTGATCGAGCGTTGCCCGCCGCGCTTGGTCTCGTCCTTCCAGTAGCCCGACTTGGTCCAGAACAGGTCGAGGTGGTACTTGAATTCCTGCCCCACCAGATAGCGCTGACCCTGCATCGTCTCACCAAAAAGGTGCGGGATGCCCAGTAGCTTGTCGATCCTGGTCTCCAGCCTATGGACGAAAGGATCATAGCGATCGACATTGCCCGAAGAACTGGTCCGCCAGATCTCCTTGGTGCCATGGTCGAGCACTTTGGAAGGCTCCGCCGTGCGGTCGATCATCGCGATCAGCGCGGTGCATTCCTCTTCGTTGAGGAAGTCGGCTACCGCCCAGATTTCGGCCAGGTCGGTGTCAACCTTGTGCGCGCGGGGATCGGCGGCAAGCCGGCGGCGCACGTGCGCGCCGCTGCGCAGCAGCGCGACCTTGTCGGGATTGGGGGCGTCGGCATAGGCACTGGTCACATTCATGTGACTATCGAATTGTTGGCCAAGGGCAAGGGGGTAGCTTGCCGTTCATCGACAAGGGACTTGCACACACAGAAAGTTTGCGTCAGCTTCCGCCGCCATGGAAACCGCAAGCACTACTTCCGACCGCTATTCTCGCGGCGCCGTCGTCCTGCATTGGCTGATTGCCTTGCTGATCATTCTCAACCTGATCGGCGCATTTGTTGCCGAAGACCTGCCCAAGGCCGATAAGGCGATGGTGATGGGCTATCACAAGGCAACCGGGATCACGATCCTGGTGCTCACCCTGGCTCGGATCGTCTGGCGACTGATGCACAAAGCACCGCCAATGGTCGAAACGCTCAAAGCCTGGGAAGCTGCCCTGGCGCGGGTGACCCATGCCGGGTTCTATTTCCTGATGCTGGCAGTGCCGCTCACTGGCTGGGCGATGTCTTCGGCCTTCAGCAAGGGCGGGCCGGTCAGCATGTTCGGCCTGTTCGATGTGCCCGCGCTGCCGGTCGGCACTGACAAGCCGACTGCGGACATGTTCTACGAACTGCACGAGATTTTTGCCTTTGTGATGATCGGCCTGTTCGTGCTGCATCTGGGTGCGGCGCTGAAGCATCACTTCATCGACAAGGACGGAACGATGCGGCGCATGGTGCCTTGGCTCAAGTAACGACCGCCTGACCAAACGAAAGGGCCGCGACACCTGGGGTGCCGCGGCCCTTCGCTTGTCCGGTTCCGGCTTAGTAGAAGAACTCGTAGATCACATCGACCACTTCGCCGGTGTAGATATCGACCAGCACCGCATCGTCGTAATAGCGCACCCAGCGGTAGGGGCCATAGACGTCGGGCAGGCGGTAATATCCCGGATCGGCGATCCAGTAGTCTTCACCGAAGAACAGCGAGTCCAGCACATAACCGATGCTCAGCCGCCGGTACGAGTAGTTCCGGTAGGGGGCATAGTAGACCCCGACCTGGAAATAGCTCGGATAGCGGTTGCGCCAGCCGTACCAGTCATAGCGGTTGCTGTTGCGCCAGCCATGATCCCAGCGGTTGTAGCGGCTTCCCCAGGTCCAGTTCCAGTGACTGTTCCAGCCCGACCAGTTGTTGTAGCGCGAGCGGTCCCAGTGGTTCGACCAGTTGCGGTTGCGCCAGTAATCGCGGTTGCCGCCGTTACGCCGCCAGCTATCGCGATCGCGGTCGTGCCGGCCGTCGCGGCGGACCCGGTCGGCCCAGTTGCGGTCGTTGCCGTCGCGTCCGCGCCAATTGCCATCCTGCCCGCGCCGGTTGTCGCCATCGCGCCAATTGCTGCCGTCACGCCGCCCGTCGCCGTCACGGTCGCGCCCGCGCCAGCTGTCGCCGCCGCTGCGGCCATCGCGGCCGCGCCAGTTGTCACCATCGCGGCGGTGATCGCCGCCACCGGCGCTGCCCTGCGGGGGCGGAGTGCTGCTGCCGCTCCAGGTGCCGCCGCGCGTGCGGCCGCTCCAGCCGCCCGAAGGGGGCGGGGCAGGGGTTTCAGTGGACCGCGAGCCGCCATTCCAGCCGCCGGGGTTCCCGCCTCTGCGTTCCCGCCAACCAGTGTTGTCGCCGCTACCATTGCCGCCGTTGCTGCCGCTCCAACGCGGGGCCGGGGCCGGGGCGGGCGTTTCGGTGGTCCGCGAACCACCGTTCCAGCCGCCGCCATTGCCGCCGCGCCGTCCGCTCCAGCCAGAGTTGTTGCCGCCGCCATTGCCATTGTCGCCGCCATTCCAGCGCGGGGCCGGTGCGGGGGCAGGGGCAGGTGCCGGGCGCGATCCGCCGCTCCAGCCTTGCTGACCACCACTGTTGTTGCCGCCGCTCCAGCGCGGAGCCGGGGCGGGAGCCGGTGCCGGGGCAGGCGCCTGGGCCCGCGGTGCCGGAGCCTGGGCTTGCGGCTGTGAACGCTGGGTCCAACTGGGCTGGCGTTCCTGGCGCGCGGCACCCCGGTCTTCACGCTGGTTACCCCAACCGCCGCGGCGGGCTTCCTGGGCATTGGCCAGGCCGGGCAAGGTAAGTGCCGCGATCGCCAGCGCAATCAGGCTGGTGCGGCTGAGTGACTTGAAGTAGCGAGCGGCCATGGCCGTCCCTTTCATCCAACGCGCCGGACGGATTGCCGGCGACTCTGTGCACCGGGCTATCCGATTCGCGCTGTCGGCAGGGTGAACGGATTGGTAGGCTTTGCGTTCAGGTTGAGGGGACGTTGCACCTGTGATAGGCTCACCGCCAGTTAGTCGAACAGGCATCGCCATGAACAAGCCTTCGCAGCTCCCGCCTACCGAAAGCGCGCCGTACCGCTTTACCGTCGATCAGTTCCTGGCGCTGAGCGAGCAGGGGATGTTCGATGGCTATGCCAAGAGCGAGCTGATCGAAGGAGAGATCGTCGTCATGAACGCGCAGCATTCCCGGCACGCGCGGGTCAAGACGCGGCTGGCGGTTCGCCTGGCCCTGGCCCTTGAAAAGCTTAGCTCGGAATTTGAACCGCAAGTCGAAGCCTCGGTCCGCCTGTCCGACGGCTCGCTGCCCGAACCTGACATCGTCCTTACCAGCTATCGCGGTGCCAGCGTGGTCCCGCTCGAAACCGTCGGCCTGCTGATCGAGGTATCCGACAGCACGCTGGAAACCGACCTTGGCCGCAAGGCTGACCTCTATGCCGATGCCGGGGTACCCGAATACTGGGTGATCGATCTCAACGAAGACCGGGTCCTGATGCACGCCAACCCGCGCGAAGATGGCAGTGGATACGATGGGCAGCTGGATGTGCCGTTTGGTGAGGTGTTGATCGCGGCGAGGGTTGAGGGGTTGGTGGTGGAGACGGTTGGGTTGGATTAGGTTCGCAGCTCGGATAACTTTCGTGGCATCCCCGACGACTTAGAGGCAGGGCGTGGCTATCTTGGAATTCAGCGACGAGCACGAGCTTTTGGCCAAATCTGGTCTGATGTTCATTCGAGAATTGCGCGCCGACTCGAAGCGCGATGACGCACCCGATGGCGTACGAGAAGATTGGGCGCTCATCGCCCGTTGGCTTCCGCATTCAACAGGAGAATTGTCTAATCAATCGATCTCGAAGTTGGAACGAGCTTGGGCATCCTATCTCGCAATTGGCCTAGCGCCATCCCATAGCCTTCAGTCAGCTTTCGATCATTTTTCAAAACAGATCAGGGCCAGCAAAGCAGATTGCGCGCCAACAGAAATCATGAACGTGTTTGATCGACTTCTTGCTACCGATTCACAAATCGCCGCTAAACGAGCGTCAGACATTGAAGCTGAGAGAGCAACTATCGCGCCGATCTTCGCTGAGTTGAGGAACCCGAAACAGCGCCCCAACAGTTGGCGCAAACAAAGCCTGCAAACGAGGCAGTGGATATTTTTCAGCGGATTGTGGTTTGCCGGGACATATTTCTATGCATTCTTGTTCGACCCATTCGACGAGGGTGGCTGGAATTATATTGAAAGTGAACAGTTTACACAATTATTTGTAATCGCAATTTTGCCAATCCTCGCAGGACTTGTCATCAAAATCTATAGAAGGTGGGTAGAGTAACTCACCTGGTCAGCTTCTTGTAAGCCAACCGGGTCGGCCGATCCGCCGCATCGCCCAGCCTGCGCCGCTTGTCCTCTTCGTAGGACGCGAAGTTGCCTTCGAACCATTCGACGTGGCTGTTGCCTTCGAAGGCCAGGATGTGCGTAGCCAGACGGTCAAGGAAGAAGCGGTCGTGCGAGATGACCACGGCGCAACCGGCGAAGTTTTCAATCGCGTCTTCCAGTGCGCCCAGCGTTTCGACGTCAAGGTCGTTGGTCGGTTCGTCAAGCAGCAGTACATTGCCGCCCTGCTTCAGCATCTTGGCCATGTGCACGCGGTTGCGTTCACCGCCTGAGAGCTTGCCAACGTTCTTCTGCTGGTCAGCGCCCTTGAAGTTGAACGCCCCGACATAGGCCCGGGTGCTCATCTCCTGCTTGTTGACGGTCATGTAATCATGCCCACCGGAGATTTCCTCCCAGACGTTGTGCTTGCCATCCAGATCGTCGCGGCTCTGGTCAACGTAGCCCAGGTGCACCGTGCTGCCGATTTCGACCGTGCCGCTGTCGGGCTGTTCCTTGCCGGTCAGAATCCGGAACAGCGTGGATTTGCCCGCGCCGTTGGGGCCGATGATTCCGACGATGCCGCCCGGGGGCAGCATGAATGAAAGGTCTTCGAACAGCAGCTTGTCGCCATAGGCCTTCGAGATGTTCTTGACGTCGATCACCTTGCCGCCAAGGCGCTCGGGCACCTGGATGACGATCTGAGCCTTGCCGATCGGACGGTTATCCTGGGCGTTCTGCAGTTCCTCGAACTTGCGGATACGCGCCTTGGACTTGGTCTGGCGGGCGGCCGGGGTCTGCCGGATCCACTCAAGCTCACGGCTG
>Ga0209865_1000037_pt1 | contig 11271 bp, 9 predicted proteins | sample GWRWT4_1July14_FD_187189 | JGI IMG/M metagenome (GOLD analysis project Ga0209865, IMG submission 187189) | Sand microcosm microbial communities from a hyporheic zone in Columbia River, Washington, USA - GW-RW T4_1-July-14 (SPAdes) (version 2) | ecosystem: Engineered > Artificial ecosystem > Sand... | reverse complement strand
ATTGGCGAGGCGGCCTTCGAACAGCTCGGCCAGGGCGTCGTCTTCGGCCACGGCAGCCTCAAGCGCCTCGCGCGCGATATAGGCGCCGCCGTAGGGATCGACCGTGACGAAGCGGTCAACCGGGGTGTCGATCAGCAAGGTGACATGCCCTTCGTGGGCGCGCGCCACTTCCATCGCGCTGTCGAGCCGGACAGCGTTTTCGGCGTCGCGGCCAGTCTGGACAAGAATAGATCGCATGGCAGATCTCCCTTCTTGGCGGGAATCATGCGGCCCTGCGGCAAACAATACCATGATCTGGGTCAATCGCCACGCTTGCGCCGCGCGGCGCGATGCGCCACTGCCAAGGCCGCAGGATTCAGGGAGGAATGCGTGAGCGAGCGGCGCTTCGAGGCGGTGATTTTCGACTTTGGCGGGGTGATCACCTCCTCGCCGTTCGAGGCTTTCAACCGGCTTGAGGAAGAGCGCGGCCTGCCAACGGACTTCATCCGCAGCGTCAATGCCCAGAGCCCCCACGACAATGCCTGGGCCCAGTTCGAACGCGCCGAAATCGATGCGCGCCGCTTCGACCTGCTGTTCGAGGCCGAGGCCGAGGCCCTGGGCCACTCTCTGCCCGGCAGCGCAGTGCTGGCCGTGCTCTCGGGCGCGATCCGCCCGGCGATGCTCACCGCGCTGGGCCAGCTGGCCGAAGCCGGATACCGGCTCGCCTGCATCACCAACAACGTCCCCGCCGGTCACGGCGCCGGCATGGCCCGCAGCGGCGACAAGGCCGATGCCTATGAACAGGTCTTCGCCCGGTTCGAACAGGTGATCGAAAGCAGCAAGGCCGGGGTCCGCAAACCCGATCCCAGGATCTACACCATGATGTGCGACCACCTGGGGCTGGAACCAGCGCAATGCATCTACCTCGATGACTTGGGGATCAACTGCAAACCCGCCGCGCAGCTGGGCATGGCGGCGATCAAGGTGGTGAACGGCGAGCAGGCGCTGGCCGAGCTTTCGGCGCTGGTCGGGCTCGCGCTTGGATAAGGTGTTGCATTTGCCGCAAGCGTGAGGGCAATTCTTGCAATTGCGCGGGGCGCGGCGACCCCTTAGCGCCGTGTGATTCGTTTTGCGGGAGCAGAGATGGCCCAGAAGATTTATCCCAATGCCGCAGCCGCGCTCGACGGCGTGCTGCGTGACGGCATGCTGATCGCCAGCGGCGGCTTTGGTCTGTGCGGTATCCCCGACCGACTGCTCGACGCGATCCGCGATTCGGGCGTGAAGGACTTGACGTTCGTGTCCAACAACGCCGGGATCGACGGCGAAGGGATCGGCAAGCTGCTGCGCACGCGGCAGGTCAAGAAGATGATCTCCAGCTATGTCGGTGAGAACAAGGAGTTCGAGCGCCAGTACCTGTCGGGCGAGCTCGAGGTCGAGTTTTGCCCGCAAGGCACCTTGGCCGAACGGATGCGTGCGGGCGGGGCCGGGATCCCGGGCTTCTACACCAAGACCGGGGTCGGCACCTTGGTGGCCGAGGGCAAGGAGAGCAAGCTCTTCAACGGCGAGGAATATATCCTCGAAGCGGGGATCTTCGCCGACCTGGCGCTGGTCAAGGCGTGGAAGGCCGACACCACCGGCAATGTCATTTTCCGCAAGACCGCGCGCAATTTCAACGTGCCGGCAGCGACCTGCGGCAAGGTCTGCGTGGTCGAGGTCGAAGAGATCGTCCAGCCGGGCGAGCTCGATCCCGATGGCATCCACTTGCCGGGTGTCTATGTCCACCGGCTGATCGATGGCAGCCCCTACGACAAGAAGATCGAATTCCGCACCACTCGCACCACGGATGTCGGCTGATGACTAGGCATGATCATATCGCCAAGGGCTGGAGCCGCGACCAGATGGCCAGGCGCGCCGCGCAGGAACTGCGCGACGGTTACTATGTGAACCTGGGGATCGGCATCCCGACGCTGGTGGCGAACCATGTGCCCGCAGGCATGACCGTGACCTTGCAGAGCGAGAACGGCATGCTCGGCATCGGCCCTTTCCCGACCGAAGCCGAAATCGACGCCGACCTGATCAATGCCGGCAAGCAGACGATCAGCGAGCTGCCACATTCGGCCTATTTCGACAGCGCCACCAGCTTTGCGATGATCCGCGGCGGCAAGATCGATCTGACCGTGCTGGGCGCGATGGAAGTGGCCGAGAACGGCGACATCGCCAACTGGATGGTGCCCGGCAAGATGATCAAGGGCATGGGCGGGGCGATGGACCTGGTCGCCGGGGTCAAGAAGATCATCGTGGTGATGGAACATTGCGCCAAGGACGGCAGCCCCAAGTTCATCCCGGCCTGCACGCTGCCGCTGACAGGGCGCAACGTGGTCGACATGATCATCACCGACCTTGCGGTATTCCAGCGGCCGGACCACAACAGCCCGTTCAAGCTGATCGAACTGGCCCCCGGTGTCAGCGCCGAACAAGTGAAGGCCAGGACGACCGCGCATTACACAGGCTAGGGAGAAGCCCCCATGACGATCCGAGTCCACCACCTGCAGATTTCACGCTCGACCCGGATCATCTGGCTGATGGAAGAGCTGGGGCTGCCCTATGATCTGGTCCAGCATGTCCGCGGGGCCGATTTCCGCTCGCCGCCCTCGCTTTACGAGGTCCACCCGCTGGGCAAGGCTCCGGCGGTCGAAGTCGACGGGCGGGTGATGGTCGAAAGCTCGGCGATCATCGAATATATCGTTGACCGGCACGGCGGCGGCAAGCTGCTGCCCCCCGAAAGCGGCCGCGCCGAATACCTCGAATGGCTGCACTTTGCCGAAGGCACTTTGGGCATGCCGATGCTGATGCGGCTGCTTGGGCCCCGGCTTGGCCTGCCCGATGGCGCGCTGGGCTGGATGGACGCCGAATTGAAGAAGCAGCTCGACTGGGTCGAAAGCCAGCTGGACGGCAAGGCGTACCTCTGCGGGGACACCTTCACCGGGGCCGATATCAACATGGAATACCTGCTCGAGCATGCCGACACGCTGGGCCAGGTCGCCCCGCGCCCCAACCTGTCGCGCTATCTCGCTTCGCTGAAAGCGCGGCCGGGCTATATCAAGGCAATCGAGCTGGGCGGGCCGATTACCCTGCCGCGATAATCAGCGCGCCCGCCGGGCTTTCAGCCGGAACGCGATCGTCACGCCGTCGGCAATCGGGTCGGTGGTGGCCCATTCGCCGCTGCCGACACCGTAGCTGAGCCGGTTCAGCCGGGCCGAGCCTGACGCGCTGGCCTGATCGCCGTCGATCCTGAGATCGAAGCTGAGCGCCAGCGGGCGCTGCTGGCCGTGGAGTGTCAGCGTGCCATTTGCCACATAGCGCCCCGCACCTTTGGCAGTAATGCGGGTCGCGGTGAAAATGGCGCGCGGGTGGGTGGCGACAGCGAAGAAGCTCTCGCTGCGCAGCATCTCGTCGCGTTCGCCATCGGCGGTATTGACCGAGGCGAGATCGACCGTGACCCGGATCCGCGAGTTCGCAAGATCGTCGGGGCTGATGACAATGTCGGCGTCCCACTTGCCGAACGAGCCATTCACCGGCGTGCCTGCATAGGCCGCCTGGAAAGTCAGCCGCCCGCCACTTTGCAGCAGCCATTTGCCGGCCTGTTCAGGCGCGGGGCTGGCGCTTTCGCTGGGACTTGGTGTGGGGCTGGGTGTCTCGCTGGGGCTGGGCTGCGGCGCTGGCATCGGATTGGCCGCTGCGGCGACCGGCGCCGCCGGAGCAGGTCCGGCAAAAGACCAGAACGTGCTGGCGGTATAGGCAGCGGCAAGGCCCGTGAGCGCAAGTGCCACGCTCCAGCCGGGGCCAGGCAGCATCCGCCCCAGAAGGTCACAGCGCAGCCAATGGTGGCGCAGCGCGCCTGCGACATGCAGCGCGATCAGGCCTGCGAGCAGCCAGGCCAGCACACCATGCAGGACCGCGGCCGGTTCGTGCCAGCCCGCTCCCAGCGGCAGGTCGGGCCAGGGCACAGTGCCGAACAGCATGGTCTGCAAGCGCACCTTGCCGGTCGAAACCAGCACCCAGCCCGCCAGCGGCCCGCCGATCATTGCCACGTAAAGCAGCACGTGAACCGCCTTCGCCAGCAGCATCGCTGCGGGCTTGTCCTGCACTGGCACCGGGCGCGGCTTGACCAGCCGAACCGCCAGCCGCGCCAGTGAGAGCAACAGAATCAGGATCCCGACCGACTTGTGGAGCTGGAACGCGGTGAACTGCGCCACGCCCTTGGGCAGGTCCTCCAGCCGCCAGCCCATGCCAAGCTGGAACGCCAGCAGCAGGGCGAGCGCCCAGTGCAGCACAATTGCGGCGGCGGAATAGCGGGTTCGGGCGGGGGTTTCAGCCATTGCCCCAGCCTAGGCCCGCACAAAGGGTGCAGCAAGGCTTGCCAGCTACCCGCCAGGCGCTAGGCTCAGCGGCAAAGGAGCTGCTCCCATGGACAACACAGTCTGCCGCCTGACCGGCTGCGAGTTTCCGCTGTTTGCGTTCAGTCACTGCCGCGACGTGGTGGTCGCGGTCAGCAAGGCCGGCGGGTTCGGGGTGCTGGGGGCGACCCGCTTTACCCCCGACCAGCTGGAAGAAGAGCTGGCCTGGATCGATGCCCATATCGACGGCGCGCCCTACGGGGTCGACGTGCTGGTGCCCGAGATCGTCGATCCGCGCGTGGCCGAATTTGCCAGCAACGAACAGCGCGCCGCCGCGATTTCCGACGAGTACCGCCAGTTCACGTCGGACCTGCTGGGCCAATACGGCATCGCGGTCGCTCCGCAGGAAGTGGTCCGCTACGAAGGCCGCGCCGGGATCACGCCCGAGAACGGCTATGCCCAGATGGAAGTGGCCTTTCGCCACCCGATCCGGCTGATTGCCAATGCACTGGGGATCGCCCCGCCGCGGATGATCGAAGAGGGCAAGAAGCGCGGGGTGCCGGTCGCGGCGCTGGTCGGGGCCAAAGAGCATGCGCTGCGCCAGGCCGCAGCGGGCGTGGACATCATCGTCGCGCAAGGGACCGAGGCGGGCGGACACTGCGGCGAGGTTTCGACGCTGGTGCTGGTCCCCGAAGTGGTCCGCGCACTCAAGACTGGCGGTTATGATATCCCGGTGCTGGCGGCAGGCGGGATCATGACCGGGGCACAGATGGCCGGGATGATGGCGGCGGGCGCCCAGGGTGCCTGGACCGGCTCGGTCTGGCTCGCCACTCCCGAGGCCGAGACCAGCGAGGCCTTCCGCGACAAGATGGTCGCCGCGCGCAGCCGCGATACGGTGCGCAGCCGCAGCCGCACCGGCAAGCCCGCGCGCCAGCTGAGGACCGCCTGGCACGAAGCCTGGGATGCCAGCGATGGCCCCGGTTCATTGCCGATGCCCTTGATGGGGATGGTCAGCGAACCCAGCTTTCAGCGGATCGAAAAAGCCGTGATCAACGGCAACCAGGAAGCCCGCGATCTGGTTTCCTATTTCGTCGGCCAAGGCGTAGGGCTGATCGAACAGGTCCGCAGCGCCAAGGTCGTGGTACAGGACTTTCGCGAAGAATTCGCCGAAGCGGTAATGGGGCTGACCGCAATGCTGGAGTAACCGCAATGCCCACCAAGGCCTTTGGCCGCCGCTATCTCGATGTTCTGGCCTCGGTCTACATCTACAATGAGTTTCGTGGTTACACTTCGCTCGACCGGGTCCTGGAAGCGGTGCGTGCGCGCTGTCCGGATGAAACCGGGTTCATCGCCGAAGTGACCAAGCACCGTGCCGATGAGCGCAAGCATTACCTGATGTTCAAACGCTGGTTTGAGCGGCAGGGGCATATGCCGCTCAAGGTCGATCGCGGGGTCGGGCATATCGACCGGTTCATCCAGTGGGTGTTCCGCTGCACGATCGAAGAGCTGGATACCGGCGAAATCGTAGCCAGTTCGGCTGAATTCGAGAAACTGTGCCGTGTCATCATGCTGACCGAACAGCGCGGCTATCGCCAGGTCGAGGTCTTGCTGAAGAACCGCACGATCCAGGCCGATCCGGTGATGCGCAAGATCTTCGAGATCGTGCACCGCGACGAGCCGGAACACTATCTGCCTTACCAGCGCTGGCTTGAACGACAGGGCCGCGCGACCGCGAAGTGGAACGAACGCGCTGCCGACTGGTGCATCCACAAGGTCCTGATGCTGATCAAGCTGCCGGCCTTGTTCCTCGATGCCGGGTGCGAGCGGCTGGCTGTCTGGCCGGATTGGCAAGCGCCTGCCACACTTGCCGAAACTGACATCGCCGCGCTACCAATCGCGGCATGACTTACACCCTGATCACCGCCAACCGGAACTATTCCAGCTGGAGTCTGCGCCCCTGGTTGCTGATGAAAGCCTTGGGCATTCCTTTTGCGGAACGCCTCGAGCCATTTGCCAAGCCCGACAATTACGAGGACTTCCGCAGGTTCTCGCCCACCGGGCAGGTCCCGCTGCTGATCGACGGAGAGCGCAAGATCCCGGATTCGCTGGGGATCGCGCTATACCTCGCCGAGCGGCATCCGGGCGTGTGGCCCACTGAGGAAGAGGCGCGGATCTTCGCCCAGGGCGCGGTCTGCGAAATGCACGGCGGCTTTGGGCACCTTCGCAACGATTGCACCATGAACGTCGGCGTGCGCGTCACCCCCAAGCCGATGAGCGAGGGTATGCAGCGCAATATCACCCGGGTGCGCGAAATTTTCGAGACCGGCCTCGAGCGGTTCGGTGGGCCCTGGCTGGCCGGGGCTGAGTTCTCAGCCGCCGACGCCTTCTACGCGCCGGTCGCCTTCCGGATCCGCACTTATGGGCTCGATGTCGGTAAAGGCCAGGCCTGGGTTGACCATGTGCTGACCCACCCGGCGATGCTTGACTGGGAGGCTCAGGCCCTGGCCGAAGACTGGCGCGAGGAAGCCCACGAGGCCGAACTGGCCGCCGCGGGGGTGATCACGGCGGACTATCGCAAATAGCTGTGGAACATCGACTTCGGTTGACAAATATCAATTCTGCGGACTGCGATGAGCCTAAACCGCGCTGACACCCAGCGAGGTTGCCATGCCGCTTGAAGTCGCCATTGCCGAGGAAATCTGGAACGCCAAGTATCGCTTCAGTCCGCCCGATGGCGGCGGCGATGCCGATTTCTCGGAGACGGCAGCACGCGTCGCCCGTGCCATAGCCGCCAACGAAAAACCGGCCCTGCGCAAGGAATGGGAGCCGCGCTTCGCCCGTGCGATCGAATCGCTGGAATTCATCCCGGCCGGTCGGATCCTCGCCGGCGCCGGAACCGGACGCGCGGTAACGCTGTTCAACTGCTTCGTCATGGGCACGATCCCGGACGACCTCGGCGGGATTTTCCACCACCTGACCGAAGCCGCGCTGACCATGCAGCAAGGCGGCGGAGTGGGCATGGATTTCTCGACCATCCGGCCCCGGGGCGCCACAGTGAAAGGCGTCGGGGCCGATGCCTCGGGGCCGCTTTCGTTCATGGATTGCTGGGACGCGATGTGCCGCACGGTAAAGTCTGCCGGGGCCCGGCGCGGCGCAATGATGGGGTGCCTCAGGATCGATCATCCCGATGTGCTCGACTTCATAGAGGCCAAGCGCGATCCGGCACGGCTGCGCAACTTCAACCTGTCGGTGCTGGTCACCGATGCCTTCATGGCGGCACTGGAGGAAGGAGCCGACTGGGATCTGGCCTTCGCCGGCGAGACCTACCGCACGATCCCGGCGCAGGAGCTGTGGGACCGCCTGATGCGCGCGACCTTCGATTACGCCGAACCGGGGGTGATCTTCGTCGACCGGGTCAATGCGGCCAACAACCTGGCCTATTGCGAGACGATCAGCGCATCGAACCCTTGCGGCGAGCAGATGCTGCCCCCCTACGGGGCCTGCTTGCTCGGATCGATCAACCTCGCCGCGCTGGTCGAGCGGGCCTTCGCCCCCGATGCCGGGATCGACCCGGCCCGGCTGGAAGAGCTTACCGCACTCGCAGTGCGGATGCTCGACAATGTCATCGATATCAGCGGCTATCCATTGGTCGAACAGGAGGCCGAGGCCCGGGCGAAGCGCCGGATCGGGCTGGGAATCACCGGACTCGCCGATGCTCTGCTGTTTTGCGGCCTGGCCTATGGCAGCGAGCCTGCGGTGGCGCGCATGGAGCAGTGGCTGGATACGATCCGCCGCGCGGCTTACCGTGCCTCGGCCCTGCTGGCCGAAGAGAAGGGCCCATTCCCGGCCTACGATCCCGCCATTCTAGTGCGACCGGGGTTGCAGGCTCTCGACGAGGAAACCCGCGCGCTGATCGCCCGGCACGGCCTGCGCAACGGCTGCCTCACCTCGATCGCTCCGACTGGAACGACTTCGCTGCTGGCGGGCAATGTTTCATCGGGGATCGAGCCGGTTTTCGCCTATCGCTATACCCGCCGTATCCTCCAGAGCGACGGTAGCACGCGGACCGAGGAGGTCGAGGATCATGCGCTGCGGCGGTGGCGGCAAGAGCATGGCGATCGCCAACTTCCGACGGAGCTGTTCGTCAGCGCCCAGACCCTCAGTCCGGCCGATCATGTTGTAATGCAGGCGGCGGCGCAGCGGCTGATCGACAGTTCGATCTCCAAGACCGTCAACTGCCCAGAAGGCATCGCCTTCGAGGCATTCTCGGATGTCTATCGCCAAGGCTACCGACTGGGCTGCAAGGGGATGACCACCTATCGCCCCAACGTGGTGACCGGATCGGTGCTTTCCACCGACGCTTCCGCCCAACCGGCCAGCCCCGCGCCGGCCTCGGCCGGGCCGGCACCGCGCGATCCGATATTACAGGGTACCACCTACAAGCTGCGCTGGCCGGCCAGCGCGCATGCGCTCTATGTGACCATCAACAATGCCGAGATCGATGGCGAATTGCGCCCGTTCGAAGTGTTCATCAATTCCAAGAACATGGACCACTACGCCTGGAGCCTCGGGCTGACCCGGATGATCTCGGCAGTGTTCCGGCGTGGCGGCGAGGTCGATTTCGTGGCCGAGGAACTCAAGGCGGTGTTCGATCCGCGCGGCGGGGCCTGGGCCGACGGGCGCTATGTTCCTTCGCTGCTGGCGGCAATCGGCGATATCATCGAGACCCACCTCAGCCAGTTCGCTCCGGGGCAGATCGACCTGCCGCTAGTGCTCGGCCCCGCGCCAGCCGCCGGGAAAGAAGCGCCGCTGATGGGACCGTGCTGCCCGCAATGCGGCCAGCCAGGGATGATTCGCGAAGAAGGCTGCAACAAATGCCTGAGCTGCGGCTTTTCGAAATGCGGCTAGCCTTCTAGCGCCGCCTTCAGATCTTCAACCAGATCAAGCCGTTCCCACGGGAAGAAATCGCCGTGCGGCTTGCGGCCGAAATGGCCATAGGCGGCGGTCGGGCGGTAGATCGGCTTGTTGAGGCCCAGGTGCGTGCGGATCGCGCGCGGGGTCAGCCCGCCCAGCTTGGGCAGCGAGAGGATCGCGGCCTCGATCTTGTCTTCGGCCACCGTGCTGGTGCCGTGGGTATCGACGTAAAGCGAGAGCGGCTCCGAGACGCCGATCGCATAGGCGATCTGGATCGTGCAGCGCGTGGCGAGGCCGGCCGCGACGACGTTCTTGGCAAGATAGCGGGTGATATAGGCGGCCGAGCGGTCGACCTTGGTCGGATCCTTGCCGCTGAACGCGCCGCCGCCGTGCGGGGCCGCGCCGCCATAGGTATCGACGATGATCTTGCGCCCGGTCAGGCCTGCGTCGCCATCCGGCCCGCCGATTTCGAAGCTGCCGGTCGGGTTGATGTAGTACTTGGTCTCGCGCAGCAGCACCGGCGGGATCACTTCGGCGACCACCCGCTTCACGTATGCGTGGAGCTCGGCCTCCTTGTCGCCCTCATCATAGCCGGGGGCGTGCTGGGTGGATACCACTACCGCGGTCGCGGCGACCGGCAGGCTGCCTTCGTAACGCAGCGTGACCTGGCTCTTGGCGTCGGGTTCAAGGAACGGGGCCGCGCCCGAATGGCGGTCAGCGGCCATGCGTTCGAGGATCTTGTGGCTGTAATAGAGTGTGGCGGGCATCAGGTCGGGGGTTTCATCGGTGGCGTAACCGAACATGATTCCCTGGTCGCCCGCGCCCTCGTCCTTATTGTCGCTGGCATCGACGCCTTGCGCGATATGCGCCGACTGGGCGTGGAGGCGGTTGATGAATTCGAACTGCTCCCAGTGGAAGCCACCCTGCTCATACCCGATCTCGCGGACGGTCCCCCGCACAGTAGCTTCGATCTCTTCCTGCGCGCCCGCAGCCCATTCGCCGTTCTCGAACACGCCCTTGCAGCGGATTTCGCCGGCCAGAACCACCAGCTGGGTGGTGGTCAGCGTTTCACAGGCGATCCGTGCTTCGGGATCTTTCGCAAGGAACAGGTCGACAATCGAATCCGAAATCTGGTCGGCAACCTTGTCGGGATGGCCTTCGGAAACGCTCTCGGAAGTGAACAGGTAGTCGCTGCGCATTGGAGATCCCATATAAAGGAAGCTTTATGTCACTGCTCTAACGCTGGCGAAGCCGCAGTGCAACCAGCGAAGCGGCGAACAGCAGCAGCGCCCAGCCGAGTGACAGCACATTGCCATGGCGGGCAAACAGCGTGGGCGGCGCGGGCGGCGGAATCCGGCCCAGCATCACGCCCGCGGCCTTGTAGGGGGCCGACTGGATCACCCGGCCATCGGCAGCGATCACCCCGCTGATCCCGGTTGTAGTAGAGCGCAGCACCGGCAGCCCTTCCTCGATCGCGCGCAGCCGCGCCTGGGCAAAGAACTGCGGCTGCCCCCAGCTGCCATACCAGCCGTCGTTGGAGGGGTTGAACAGGTAATCGGGCCGGTCCTTGCGGTCGGCCACGGCGCCGGGGAAGATGATCTCATAGCAGATCCCCATTCCGGCCTTGCCGAACCGGCCCAGCGGCACGGTGCGCACGCCTGGCCCCGGCCAGAATTCGATCGAACCCGGTACGAACCGCGCCAGGCCAAGCGGTTCCAGAATCTCGCGCAGCGGCACATATTCGCCAAACGGCACCAGATGCGCCTTGGCATAGGACGCGCGGATTGCGCCCTGCCCGTCGATCGCGGTGACCGCGTTGCGCGCGCCCACGGCCCTGTCGCCGCTGATTTCAAGATCGACCGTGCCGCTCAGCAGCAGCCGCTCAGGCCCCAGCATCCGGGCGAGCCGCGCGCGGGCCTGGGCCGGATCGGCGGCATAGGTATCCTGGTAGTAGTGCGCCGGATAGCCGTCGCGCAGATAG
>Ga0209865_1000036_pt1 | contig 11318 bp, 11 predicted proteins | sample GWRWT4_1July14_FD_187189 | JGI IMG/M metagenome (GOLD analysis project Ga0209865, IMG submission 187189) | Sand microcosm microbial communities from a hyporheic zone in Columbia River, Washington, USA - GW-RW T4_1-July-14 (SPAdes) (version 2) | ecosystem: Engineered > Artificial ecosystem > Sand... | reverse complement strand
TGCCGATGCACTGCAGCGCCAACATTGGCGCCGACGGCAAGAGCGCAATCTTCTTTGGCCTGTCGGGCACCGGCAAGACCACGCTGTCGGCCGATGCCAGCCGCACGCTGATCGGTGATGACGAGCACGGCTGGTCGGACCAGGCGGTGTTCAACTTCGAAGGCGGTTGCTACGCCAAGATGATCAACCTCTCGGCCGAGGGTGAGCCGGAGATCTACGCGACCACCAAGATGTTCGGCACGGTGCTTGAGAACGTGGCGATGGACGCAGAAACGCGCGAGCTCGACTTCACCGACGCCAGCAAGACCGAGAACACTCGCGGCGCCTATCCGATCGAATTCATCCCCAACACCAGCGAGAAGAACCTCGGCCCGCCGCCGTCGAACATCATCCTGCTGACCGCCGATGCCTTTGGCGTGCTGCCCCCGATCGCCCGGCTGACCCCGGATCAGGCGATGTACCACTTCCTCTCGGGCTATACCGCCAAGGTCGCCGGCACCGAAATCGGGGTGACCGAGCCGGAGGCGACTTTCAGCACCTGCTTCGGCGCTGCCTTCATGCCGCGCCACCCCAGCGTTTATGGCAACCTGCTCAAGAAGCGGATCGCCGAGGGCGGAGCGCAGTGCTGGCTGGTCAACACCGGCTGGAGCGGCGGCAAGGCGACCGAGCCAGGCATCAAGCGCATGCCGATCAAGGCCACCCGCGCGTTGCTGGGCGCCGCGCTTGATGGCAGCCTGAACAATGCCGAATTCAAGAAGGACCCCAACTTCGGGTTCGAAGTGCCGGTCGCGGTGCCAGGCGTTGATGCCAAGCTGCTCGATCCGCGCGCGGCCTGGGCTGACGGCGAGGCCTATGACCGCAACGCGCAGGAACTGGTGGCCAAGTTCGTCCAGAACTTCGCGCAATTCACTGACTACGTCGACCAAAGCGTGCTCGATTCGGCCCCGCAAGCCGCCTGATTGACCCGGAAAACCCGGGTCGCCAATGACCCGGAGTTTCCAGATCATGACTGACCATTCGATTCGATTTTTTGATAGCGCAGAAGCCATTCGCCATGTCGGCGAAGGGCTGCTGGCGCGTACGCTTCCCCGGCCTGAGTGGACCCACGAAGCCCACCTTGCGGCTTGCGCCTGGCTGGTGCTCGAGCGGCCCGACATCGCACCCGAAACCGACATGCCGGAGATCATCCGCAGCTATAACGTGGCGGCGGGGGGCGAGAACACCGACAGCGCGGGTTTTCACGAAACGCTGACCCAGCTTTACATCAAGGGCGTGCGCCGCTTCCTCGCCACTTGCGAAGCGGAAGGACTGCTGGCCAAAGTCAACGCACTGCTGGCCAGCGACATGGCCCCGCGCGACTGGCCGCTGCGGTTCTATTCCCGTGAATTGCTGTTCTCGGCACCCGCTCGGCGCGGCTGGGTTGAGCCGGACTTGGCCGCATTTTGACTTGGCGAGGACGAGCCTGAGGCGCATGTTCCCCGCTTCGCAGTAAGGAGTCGCAAATATGGGTATGCTTGACGGAATCCTGGGCCAATTGGGCGGAGCCAACATTGGCGGGCTCGCCGAAAAGTTCGGTCTGCCGCCGGAAATGGCCGAAAAGGCGGTCGCCGCATTGGGACAGAGCCATGCCGAACCGGGCGACACCATCGCAGGCGCCGCAGCCAAGACCGGGCTCGACCCCGCGACGCTGAGCCAGATGGCGCAGCAGCTGGGCGGCGAAGGCGGCCTGGGCAAGTTGTCCGAGCTGCTCCAGGGCAATTCGGCGCTCTCGGGCCTGACCGGCATGCTGGACCGCGATGGCGACGGCAATCCGCTGAACGACATCGCCGGGATGGCCAGCGGGCTGTTCGGCAAGAAGTAAGGCTTAGAGTCGGCCCCGTTTGGGTTGAACCCCCCTCCCCAATGGGGAGGGGTTGGGGGTGGGGGTTCCACGCTGGCGTTGTACCCCCATCCCAACCCTTCCCCAGCGGGGAAGGGCTTTTTGGGTTCCTCCAACTCAAGGCGCACAAGCCGGACACGAAAAAAGGGCTCCGTGCCTCGCGGCGCGGAGCCCTTTTGTTTGGCTGAAACCTAGCTCAGTCGAGCATGCTGGCAGGCACGCGGCCGCCATTTTCGGCCAGGCCCTTCATCACTGCCTTGTGCAGCGCGATGTTTTCCTCGGCGTTGCCCGAATAGTCGGCATCGCCCAGTTCCTGCGCCAGCGCCTTGCGGTTTTCGAAGCTGGCATCGATCCCCAGCAGCTTCATCAGGTCGACGATCGAGCTCTGCCAGTTGAGATCGGCAGCCCCGTTCATGCCGCCCAGCACGGCTTCGACGTCAACCGGTTCGGGGGCCGGGGCCGGAGCGGCTTCGGCCATCGGAATTGCCGGTGCATCGGCCGGCGGAGTGGCGGCCTGCGCCTTGCTGCCGAAGATCGCGTCTTTGATTTTGCTGAAGAAACCCATGGGTTATGCTCCTGACTTGGCGCGACTCGGATGAGCCGCCGACCCCTGCTGGATAGAAGCCTAACAGCGGTTTGTGACAGGAGAAGAAAATTCGTGCGGGATCAGATACCTTTCTTTTCAGCTACATAGCGCGCAACATTTTCACCCAGCACGTCGAGCGGGACATTGCCGCCGCCGACCACGGCATCGTTGAAGTCGCGCAAATCATATTTTGCGCCCAGCGCGGTTTTCGCGCCTTCGCGCAGGCGCAGGATTTCGGTGTGGCCCATCTTGTAACCGCAGGCCTGGCCCGGCCAGGAGCAATAGCGATCGACCTCGGGTGTGACTTCGCTGAGCCCCGATCCGTTGGTTTCGGCAAACCACTTGATCGCCTGTTCGCGGGTCCAGCGCTTGGCGTGGAGCCCGGTATCGACCACCAGCCGGCAAGCGCGGAAGGCGATGGATTGCAGGTAACCCAGCCGGCCGATGGGATCGCCCTCATAGGCACCCAGCTCGTCGCCCAAAGTCTCGGCATAGAGCGCCCAGCCCTCGCTATAGGCGTTGAAGGCCAGCAGGGTGCGGATCAAGGGCAGGCGGTTGGCATATTCGCCCTGCCAGACGTGGCCGGGAATGCCTTCGTGGAAGCCCAGCGTGGCCAGCGAATAGCGGCTGTGGCGGTTCACATCGCCCAGGTTGAGCCAGATCTTGCCCGGCTCGGTCCCGTCCTTCGATCCCGCTCCGCCATAGGCCCCCGGCGCGCCGTCTTCTTCGGCCAGAGGCAGGCGCTTGATCTCAAGTTTGCCGGGCACCAAGGTGCGGAAGGCCAGCGGCATCTTGCCACGGATGAAGTCGATCTTGCCTTGCATCGTCGCGATGATTTCGGCCCGGCCCTTGTCATCGTTGGAAAACAGGAACCGCGGGTCTTCACCCAGCGCGGTCATCCGCTCACCCACGGTGCCCTTGGTGAAACCCAGACCGCGCAGGATCGGGTCCATCTGCCCGTGAAGGTCTTTCAGCGCCTCAAGCCCAAGCGCGTGGATTTCGTCGGGCGAATTGCGGGTGGTGGTGCTGGCGCGCAGGGCCCAGGCGTACCATTCGTCGCCATGCGCGCGCGCCCACAGGCCCGCATCCATGGTCGCCTTGGCGCGCTGAAGCTTGAGCTCGGCCAGCTGGCGCGCCAGCGCTCGGGTCACCGGGCCAGTGGCGAGTGCCTTGGCACGGCTGCCCCAGTTGCCCGGAATATCCTTGGTCCGGCGGGTCAGCGATTTGACCAGTCCGCCGCCGCCGCTGGCATCCTTGAGCGTCATTTCCAGCTGGCGGATTGCCTTGTCGAGCAGGAAGGCGGGCGGGACCACGCCCATGCCGCGCGCGGCCCTGATCCGCCCCAGCTCGCCATCGAGCAGCGCCGGGAAAGAGGCCAACCGCGCCAGATAGGCCTCGGCCCCAGCCCGGTCCTTGACCCTGTGCTCGCTGTCGAGGAACCGCGGCACGTCGATATAGCCGCCGACATTCTGGATCACCACGTAGGGCGCGTTGCGCCAACCGCCCACTGCGACATCGCCATAGGGCAGCGCAAAGCCATCGAGTGCGACCTTGAAGGCGCTTTTCACCACCGCCATCGAGGTGCGGGTGGTGGGATCAAGCCGCGCCGGATTGTGGCTGGCAATGCCCCGCTGCGCCATGCGCAGCAGTGCCGCGATCCGCGCTTGCCCGGCCGCCGAGCGATCGCCCAGTTTGGAGCCGAGCCCGGCGTGAATTCCGGTATCGATTTTCAGCGAGGTAGCACTCTCTGGCGAGAGCTTGACCAGCTGCCAGGCAACCCAGTCCAGATAGGCATTGGCGGCCTGCGAAGGGTCGGGCTTGGCCAGTGGCGCCGCGTGGGCAGCGTCCAGCGCAAGCGTGGCGGAAGCACCGCCCAGCAGGGCGAGCGTCTGGCGGCGGGAAATGCTGTGGGGATCGATCATGGCGCAAGTGATGCTGCGGCGGCGGGTCCGAGTCAAACACCTGCAAGATTTTGCTCTGGCCGGGTCGTTTCGCCGGGGCTAAACCAAGCAGGCACACGGCCAATCCCGGCCGCACCCAAGGATCGCATCATGGCCGCTTCCGACATCATCAATATGCTGCAACAGACCGGCGGGATTACCGCGATTGCTCAGCAGCTGGGCATCCCACCGCAAATGGCCGAGGCCGGCGCGGGCGCGCTACTGCCGGCGATTGTCGGCGGTATGAGCAAGCAGGCCCAGGCCCAGGGCGGCGGTGAAGGCGGCTTGGGCGGGCTGATCAATATCCTGGGCTCGCTGGGCGGGACGGGTCTGGCCGAGAACGTGCTCGGACCGGAACCGACCAATGTCGACGCCGGCAACTCGGTGCTGGGTCAGATCTTCGGCTCGAAGGAAGTCAGCCGCACTGTGGCTGATCATGCCTCGGGCCAGACCGGGATCGATCCCTCGATCCTCAAGAAGATGCTGCCGATCCTGGCCATGCTGGTCGCCGGTTACATGTCGCACCAGGCTGGCGGCGGTCAACAGCAGCAAGGCGGGGGCGGAATCCTCGGCTCGGTGCTTGGTTCGGTGCTGGGCGGCGGTCAGCAGGGCGGCGCGGGCGGTATGCTCGGCTCGGTGCTGGGCTCGGTGCTTGGCGGCGGCGGTCAGCAGGCCGCTCCGGCTGGTGGCGGTTTGGGTTCGCTCGGCTCGCTGCTCGACATGGACGGTGATGGCAACCCGCTTGACGACATTATCGGCATGGCGGGCAAGCTCGCCCGCTGATGACCACTGACACCGTCCTGTCGATCATGGTGCTGGCCTGCCTGGCCCTGCTGCTGGGCGCGCTGGCGCTGTGGCGGCGGGGCGGGCAGCGCAAGCAAGTGGTGCTTATGCTGGTCCTGGCGGCGATTGTCGCCGCCAATGTCGCGATCTGGGTGGTGCCCGACCAGCAAGGCAAGGCCTTGGTGAGTGAGGAGCTGAAGTAAGGCAGGTCTGGGCGATTATTCTAACCTCTCCAGCTCCGTCACCCTGAACTTGTTTCAGGGTCCATTGTGCCGCCCAACCGCAGCGTGGAACCGCAGCCAGGTCGAGCAGTCAGCTCAATTCACGCGTGCCCTGGGCAAACGGCGAAATGGACCCTGAAACAAGTTCAGGGTGACGAGCTTTGTTTGGGGAGAGTGGGAGGCGAGCCTCCCAGCGATCACCTAATCGGGCAATCCGGCGACAGCCGCATGTCCAGGTAATTGTCCACCGAGCGCATCAGGTCTTCCATTTCCGCTTCGAAGAAGTGGTTCGCGCGGGGGATTTCCTCGTGGTGGATGGTGATGTGCTTTTGCGTGCGCAGCTTGTCGACCAGCTTCTGGACCGAATTGGGCTGAACCACCGTATCGCCCGCACCCTGGATCAGGATGCCCGAGGCGGGGCAGGGGGCGAGGAAGCTGAAATCGTACATGTTGGCCGGCGGCGCGACCGAGATGAAGCCGCGGATTTCCGGACGGCGCATCAGCAGCTGCATGCCGATCAGCGCGCCAAAGCTGAACCCTGCAACCCAGGTGGTCGAGGCTTCGGGGTGGATCGACTGGACCCAGTCGAGCGCGGCGGCGGCATCCGAAAGCTCGCCAATCCCGTTGTCGAAGCTGCCCTGGCTGCGGCCGACACCGCGAAAGTTGAATCGCAGCGTCGCGAAACCGCGGTTCGCAAAGGTCTTGTAGAGCGACTGGGTGATCCGCTCGTTCATCGTGCCCCCGGCTTGCGGGTGCGGGTGAAGGATCATCGCGACCGGCGCGCGCGGGCGGCTGGCGGGCTGGAAACGGCCTTCAAGGCGGCCTTCGGGTCCGGGAAAGATCACTGCGGGCATAAGAATTGACGCCTGTTCTTGCTGGCCCATGGCGCGGCGTCCGGGGATTTCTCGGATGCCGGACCGCTTTGGACTAGGATCGGGAAGCAGGCGCTATATAGAAACGAGTGACTGAAAAGCAACGATTGCGAACATGCCCGCGGATTTCATCTATCTTGACCACCAGGCGACTACCCCGCTGGCCCCCGAGGCACGCGCGGCAATGGAGCCGTGGCTGGCCGGGCCGGAAAGCATGGGGTTTGCCAATCCGCACTCGATGCACCGGGCGGGAAGGGCGGCCGCCGCTGCGGTTGAAGTGGCGCGCGAACAGGTGGCGAGCCTGCTGCCCAAGGGCGGCCGGGTGATTTTCACCAGCGGCGCGACCGAAGCGCTCAACCAGGCGATCCGTTCGGTGCCGCGGGGCGGAATTGCCTATTCGGCGATTGAACATTCGGCGGTGGTCAATGCCGTGCTGGCGACTGGCGCGGCGGTGCAGGAACTGCCGGTCAGCGCCGCTGGGCTGGTCGATACGGAAGTCGAATTCGCAGAGGGCACGGGCCTTGTCGCGGTGATGCAGGTCAACAACGAGATCGGCACGATCCAGCCGGTCGAGCGCCTGGCAAGCCGCGCACACGAAGCGGGGGCGCTGTTCCTGTGCGATGCGGTGCAGGGCGCGGGCAAGCTCGCCCCGCCCGAGGGCGCGGACCTGATCGCGGTGACCGCGCACAAGCTCTACGGCCCCAAAGGGATCGGCGCGCTGTGGGTGCGTGACGGGGTCAAGGTGGGCGAACTGATCCACGGCGGCGGGCAGGAAGGGGGCCTGCGTTCGGGCACGCTCAGTCCCGCGCTCTGCGCCGGGTTCGGGGCCGCGGCTGCCTTGGCGAAAGAGCGAATGGAAGTGGATTTCCAGCACTTGTCGGGCCTCGCGGAACTCGCCCGCTCGATCCTGTCGCGCTGGAGCGTCAATGGCAGCGAGACCGCGCGCTGGCCCGGCAACCTCAACTTGCGGCTGGACGGGCTCAACTTCCCGCGCCTGCTCAGCGATTGCCGCCAGATCGCCTTCTCGGCTGGCTCAGCCTGCGGCAGCGGCACCGGGGCGCCCAGCCGGGTGCTCAGCGCGATCGGGCTGGAAGCAAAGGAGGCGCGCAATTCGATCCGGCTGGGGTTCGGGCGCTATACCACCCAGGAAGAGGTTGAGACGGCGTGTCACGCGATCGAGGCCGCAGCACAGGCGCAGGGAGTTTAATGGTCAAAGTTCGTTTCATCACCGCCCGCGGCGAAGAGATCGAGGCCGAGGGCCGCCTCGGCGCACGGCTGCTCGAAGTGGCGCAGGCCGCCGGCATGCCGCTGGAGGGTACTTGCGAGGGCCAGATGGCATGCTCGACCTGCCACGTGGTCGTCGCAAAGGACTGGTTCGCGCAGCTGCCCCGCGCCAGCGAGGACGAAGAAGACATGCTCGACCTCGCCGCCGGGGTCCGCCCGACCAGCCGCCTGGCTTGCCAGATCGAGCTGACGGCGCAGCTGGAGGGGCTTGAGGTGCGGATCCCCGGCGAGAGTCACGATATGCAGCGGCGGTAGTTCGTCCCCGGCACGGGGAGGGGGAGCATGCGAAGCATGGTGGAGGGGTACGCGCGAGTGATCCTGAGTTGTCCGGCAAGGTAGGGCCCACCCGCCCGTACCCCCCACCATCCCTGCGGGATGGTCCCCCTCCCCCAGGGGGGGAGGATTTCCCTGCGCAAAACCCGAAATCCCGCATGGAACGCAGCGAATCCCCCTGCTAGGGCCTCGCCAGCATGACCAGTGAAACGCCTTCCGATCCCGATCCGTTTGATGCCCCGGATCCCTTTGACTCAATCGTCGACGCGCCGTTCGATAGCGCGCTGTCCGAGCGGTACCTTGTCTATGCCCTGTCGACGATCACCGCGCGTTCGCTGCCGGACCTGCGCGACGGGCTGAAGCCGGTCCACCGCCGCTTGCTCTGGGCGATGCGGCAGCTGAAGCTCAATCCCAACGATGCGTTCAAGAAATCGGCCCGCGTGGTTGGCGATGTGATCGGTAAGTACCACCCGCACGGTGACCAGTCGGTCTATGACGCGATGGTCCGCCTCGCCCAGGATTTCAGCCTGCGCTATCCCTTGGTCGAGGGGCAGGGCAACTTCGGCAATATCGACGGCGATAACGCCGCTGCCTATCGTTACACCGAAGCCCGCCTGACCAAGACCGCGATCCAGCTGATGGCCGGGCTCGACGAAGGCACGGTCAATTTCATCCCGACCTATAACGGCGAAGAGGAAGAGCCGGAGATCTTCCCCGGGCTGTTTCCCAATCTGCTGGCCAATGGATCGAGCGGGATCGCGGTGGGCATGGCCACCAACATCCCCAGCCACAACGTCGCCGAGATCATCGACGCGACGCTGCTGCTGATCGACAACCCCACCGCCGAACACGAAGAGCTGATGCAGCACTTCAAGGGGCCGGACTTTGCCACCGGCGGGGTCGTGGTCGAAAGCGCGGCGACGATTTCGCGGGCCTATGAGACCGGCAAGGGCGCGCTGCGGGTGCGCGGGCGGTTCTCGAACGGGCGCGAGGCCGATGGGTCGTGGGAAGAGACCGGCATCGAGCGGCTGGGCGGCGGGCAATGGCAGCTGGTCATTTCCGAAATCCCTTATCAGCTCGCCAAGGGCAAGCTGATCGAGCAAGTCGCCCAGCTGATCGCCGACAAGAAGCTGCCGATCCTGGAAGACGTCCGCGATGAATCGGATGAGCAGATCCGGCTGGTCTTCGTACCCAAAAGCCGCAACGTCGATCCCGAACTGCTCAAGGAATCGTTGTTCAAGCTGACCGACCTCGAAACGCGGTTCGGGCTCAACCTCAACGTCCTCGATGCCAGCCGCACGCCTGGCGTGCTTAGCCTCAAGCTGGTGCTGCAGGAATGGATCAAGAGCCAGATCGATATTCTGGTCCGGCGCAGCGAGCACCGCCTGGCCAAGATCGCCGACCGACTTGAGCTGCTCGACGGCTATATCATCGCCTACCTCAACCTTGACCGGATCATCGAGATCATCCGTACCGAGGACGAGCCCAAGGTGCTGATGATGGAAGAGTTCGGGCTGACCGACCGCCAGGCCGAAGCGATCCTCAACATGCGGCTGCGCTCTTTGCGCAAGCTGGAGGAAATGGAACTGCGGCGCGAACGCGATGACTTGCTGGCCGAGAAGGACGAGCTCGAAAAACTGCTCGACAGTCCGGCCCGCCAGCGCACCCGATTGAAGCGCGACCTGGCGACATTGCGCAAGGACTACGCCGAAGACACCCCGCTCGGCCGCCGTCGCACCACTATCGCCGAAGCCGCGCCGACGGTTGAATTCTCCATGGATGCGATGATCGAGAAGGCGCCGGTCACCGTGATCCTCTCTGCCAAAGGCTGGATCCGCGGCGCGAGCGGGCACGAGGCGCTCGACAAGGACTTCAAGTTCAAGGAAGGCGATGGCCCGGCCTTCGCACTCCACGCGCAAACCACCGACAAGCTGCTGGTCGCTTGCGACAATGGGCGGTTCTATACGCTGGGCGCGGACAAGCTGCCCTCTGCGCGCGGCTTTGGCGAGCCGATCCGGACCATGCTCGATATCGACGCCGGGGCCGAGATTGTCGCGCTGCTGGTCTATCGCTCCAAGGCGCAATTGCTGCTGGCCAGCAACCAGGGTCGTGGGTTTGCCGCCGAGGCTGACGAACTGCTGGCCGAAACCCGAAAGGGCCGGGGGGTGATGACCACCAAGCCCGGCGTCAAGCTGGCGGTGGTGCGCGAGATTCCGCCCGAGCACGATCATGTCGCGGTGGTGGGCGACAACCGCAAGCTGGTGATCTTCAGCCTGGAGGAAATGCCGGTCATGGCCAAGGGCCAGGGCGTGACGCTCCAGCGCTACCGTGACGGCGGCCTGGCCGACGCGATCACCCTCAAGCTGGATGAAGGCCTCAGCTGGAAGATGGGCGGCGACAGCGGCCGGACCCGGACCGAGAGCGATATGCGCTTGTGGAAAGTGGCTCGCGGCGCGGCAGGCCGCTTGCCGCCGACCGGGTTCCCGCGGGACAACAAGTTCGATTGAGGCCTACTGGCGCGGCGGGCTGAGGATAAGCTTGTCGTTCTCCACCCGCCAGCCTTCGAGCCGCGAGAGCAGGTCCATCCCGATCACCGCGACCGGGCGGTTGGTATCGGGGATGATGATCACGGTAACCTTGCGTGCGTTGATCGCGCCCAGCCGCAGCTCGTCGGCCAGGCCGAAGCGGGCAGAGATGGTGCCGTTGGCGGTGCCAAGTTCGGTTGGCGGGCGGCTTGGATCGGCGGCGATGTTCAGCTTGCGGGCGGTCGCTTCCTCGATGCTGGTATAGGTCGCGCCGGTGTCGATCATCACCGACAGGTCCTGGCCGTTGACCTGCGCCACCGCGCGGAAATGGCCGTCTGCGCCGAGCGGGATCACGGTTTCGCCGCCAACCACTTCGGCCTGGCTGCGCCCGACCAGTTCGAGCGCCGCATCGGACCGGTCGGCCTTGCGGGCGGCATCGACCACGATCAGCATGCCGGCCAGTCCGATCGCCACATAGCCCGCGGTGCGGAGCCGATCACCCAGCCGCGAGCCGCTGGCCTCAAGCTTCCAGCCAAGGGCGGCGGCGAGCAATCCCGCCAGCGCCAGCAGGACCACCGGTTGCCCGGTCAGCCATTCGCCCAGCGGCACTTCGTTGGTCATGACTTGGCGTCCAGTTCCTGATCGAGCAGCGCATCGATCCGCGCGGCATCGGGAAAATGTTCGGCCACCCAGCGCGTTTCGACCGCCTGGAGAATGCGGGCCACTTCCGGTCCGGCCTTGACCCCGCGCGCGACAATTGCGCCGCCTTTCAGCGGGAAGGTGGGCACTTCCCAGCCCTCCAGCGGGGAGATGTCGGCCCCGGCCAGCAGCAGCCGGTCGAGCGCCGCATCGCGCCCCAGGCGATAGGCGAGGGCGCGGGCATCGTTCAATCCTCCCCCTTTGGGGGAGGTGGCAGGCCGCAGGCCTGACGGAGGGGGCCTGTCAGCTTGCGTGC
>Ga0209865_1000035_pt1 | contig 11352 bp, 9 predicted proteins | sample GWRWT4_1July14_FD_187189 | JGI IMG/M metagenome (GOLD analysis project Ga0209865, IMG submission 187189) | Sand microcosm microbial communities from a hyporheic zone in Columbia River, Washington, USA - GW-RW T4_1-July-14 (SPAdes) (version 2) | ecosystem: Engineered > Artificial ecosystem > Sand... | reverse complement strand
CTATAGTCTACATGCGCCTATTCATACACTCGCTCTATTCATACACTCGCCCTATTCATTTACTCACTCTATTCATCCACTCGCTCTATTCATCCACTCACTCTATTCATCCACTCGCTCTATTCATCCACTCGCTCTATTCATACGCTCGCTCTATTCATTCTATTGTTCTATTGTTCGGACGCGTGCCGCTTTTGCGCACTAAATGTCTATAAAACGGGTTCGTTTTCGCCAATTCGGTTTCGACTTTGCATGTACAATGTCTTCAAACACTTCGCACGATGCAAGACGCAGCATTTATAAGCGGAAGAATGAACCCAAGGGACGTTGGGCGTATATACCAGCGCCGGGCCAGACATTCGACATATACGAGCCTAGCGATGAAGCGCTCGCTGCCGTCGCCAAGTCGAAGCCGAAACCATGTGCGAGGCCGCACACACGGAGATGGAGGCGGGAAACGAGACCGGACTACAGCCCGACTCACGATTCCGACCCCGAGTCAGGAAGACAAAGTCCAAAGCGAGTACGCTTTGATAACCAAGATCAGTCAACGCCCTTTGCAACCCAAGAAACCGCCGCCACCATCAAGTTCAAACTGGTAGCAAGCACCAAGTTCAAGAAGAACATCATGAGAAAGATTACTTGGAAGCCTACGAAGCCATGCAACTCGATGGTCGTCTTCCTCCGATCGCTGCGCCAAGTTGTGCTCGAGCAGATTCTGCGCACACGAGAATTGAGAGCAAAGAACCAGACTCTCAAGACCTTTCTCTCGGTGGGCCTCACGTACATGAACGTGAGCGACGAGACTAAAGAGAAGGAGGTGGGGTTCACCTCGCATACGCAGCGAATTTTACAAAGCAGCGATGTTGGCAAAGAGGTCGATGAGATGTTGCAGTACATCGACAATCGCAACATCGACTGGATACGACAAGGCTCTGGAAGTGTCATCAAGAGCATCAACAGCGCGGACCTGCACATTGGCGTGTACAATGCTTTGCGCGGAGCATCGTACGTGGAACTGCCCAAAATAATCCAGCTGAAAAAGGCAGTCGTCAATGTAAAAAACACGGACCAGCGATGTTTCGGGTACTCGATCCTGGCGTGCAAGTACGAGCAGCAAGCCTATCCAAAGTGGCGTAACGAGCCGGAGCAGTACAACAAGTACTTTGAGCGCGAGCAACTCGACCAGCTGAATTACCCCGTGGCGATCGAAGACCTGAGGGGAATAGAAGAGCGCCTACAACTATCGATCAATGTGCTGTCGTTTTACGATGACAAGGGAGCGGGCATGTACCCGGTGTATCATAGCTCCCGCGATCCGGACAATGCAATCAATTTGCTGTACTGGCGCGGCCACTACGCCTGGATCAAGGACGTGTCGCGCCTGCTCTCCTCGATGCGAAAGCACGAACACAAGCTGTACTTTTGCATGCGCTGCCTGGGCCACTTCAGTTCGCAACAGGTGCTGGACAAGCACAAGTCAATTTGCTGCGGCGGAATGTGTAACCAAGTGTTTACAATGCCGCCAGAGGGTTCGGTGCTCAAGTTCAAGAACGTGCGATACCAGCAGACGTGTCCGTTTGTGATTTACGCGGACTTTGAGAGCCTGACTACGGACCCGAATGCGCCATTGACACCGTTACGAACAGCAGCAGAGGCGGGCGCGGCGGCAGCGGCAGCGGCAGCGGCGCGACGTGTCGACATGAACGAAAACAACAACCTCCTAGGCTGGCACTTTGACGGACTTGGTCCTAGCGCGAGTCAAAATGAGGTGCAACACGACCAAGATGAAGACGAAGACGAAGACGCAGAGTCGGTGACTGTGTCTAATGCAACGAATGAGACATTGCTGGATAGCGAGCTGCTCGAGCTCGATGACGATGACGATGCTGATGTAGACCAGCGCGTACGCAACTTGAACGCGCCTCCCGCCCAGGCATATCAGCGCCACGTCCTGTGCTCGGGCGGCCTAGTGCTGGTGAGCACAATCCCGGGTATGCGAGCGCCGTACACAGTCTTTTTCGGCGAGGACGCAATGGTCAATTTTTTGACGAGCTTGGTTCGAATCGAGGAGGAATGCATGCGAGTGCTGCTCGATCCAGCACGCATGATCATGACGCTGGCAGACGAAGTGCGGCACGAAGAGGCGACCGAGTGCTACGTGTGCGGAAAGCCATTTGAAGAAGGCGAAACAAAGGTGCGCGATCACGACCACGTCACGGGGCGCTACCGAGGTCCGGCGCACAACAAGTGCAACTTGCTATTGCGGCAGCAGTACAAGATCCCGGTGTTTATTCACAATTTTCGCGGCTACGACTCGCACTTTATCGTAAACGCGTTGGGCGCATTCAAGGACAGGGCGCTGAGCATCATCGGGCAGGGAATGGAAAAGTACATGACAATGTGCTTTGGCAAACACCTTCAATTCAAAGACTCGCTGCAATTCCTGCCAGAGTCGCTCGAGTCGCTGGTGAGCAGTCTGCACCGCGGCGGGCTGCACAAGTTTGAGAATCTGCGCGAGGCGTTTAGAGGTGTACGAGCGGATGATGTGGAGCGAATGCTGCGCAAGGGCGTTTACCCGTACGACTACATGAACAAGTGGGAGCGCTTCTTCGAGACTCGACTGCCTCCTATAGAAGAGTTTGCGAGTCGACTTCGTGGCGGCGAAGCGTGCTCGCGCGAGGACTATTGGCACGCGCAGCAAATGTGGGACTTGCACGAATGTCGCAACATGAAGGACTATCACGACTTGTACCTGAAGATGGACGTGACGCTGCTCGCCGACGTGTTTGAAAACTTTCGCAAGGTGTGCATGGAGAATTACCATCTCGACCCGGCGCACTACATCAGCGCACCTCAGCTGTCGTGGGACGCAATGCTCAAAGTCACGGGATGCGAGCTGGAGCTAATCTCGGACCCGGAAATGTACCGCGTGCTGAAGGAGGCGCTGCGAGGCGGAGTCGCAATGATTAGCAAGAGGTACGCGCGAGCCAACAACGCGGGACTCGGTGCAGAGCGACACGATCCGGATGCGCCCGAGAAGCACATCATGTACTGGGACGCCAACAACTTGTACGGATGGGCCATGAGCCAGCCGCTCCCGGTGCGAGGCTTCAGATGGTTGGAGCGCGCTGAAATTGACGCTATCGACTGGCTCACGCTGAAGCGCGACGACCCGATCGGATACTTTATCGAGTGCGACCTAGAGTACCCGGAGGAGTTGCACGACGAGCACAACGCGTATCCCTTGGCGGCCGAGCGCATGGTGGTAGACATGCCTACGCTTAGCACGAAGCAGCACACGATGCACGCCGCGTACGATTTCAATCGTGCCAAGCTAAACACCAAGTTGATTCCGAACCTAAAGGCAAAGGAAAAGTACACGCTGCACTATCGCTTGCTCAAGTACTACATCGAGCATGGCCTGCGACTCGTGCGAGTGCACCGGGTGATTGCCTTTGAGCAGAGCGAGTTCATGGAGCAGTACATTCGAATGAACCAGGACTTGAGAGCGGCATCGACAGAGGACTTTGAGAAGCGCTTCTACAAGGGCATGAACAATAGCTGCTTCGGCAAGACTTGTGAAAACATGAGCAAGCGAACAGACATTCGCCTGGTGAACGATGAGGAAAAGGCAAAGGAACTGCTTGCAAAGCCGCACATGTTGGGCTTCGTCATATTCAACAAAGACTTGGCCGCGGTGAACCTGATGAAGTTGAAGTGCAAAATCGACAAGCCCTTCTACGTGGGCTTTGCGGTCCTCGAGCTCTCAAAGCTTCACATGTACAAGTTTCACTACGACTTTGTGAAGCGAGTCTGGCCAGGCAAGCAGTCAGAGTTGCTCTTCACCGACACGGACTCGCTCATGTACGAAATCACGGCGCCTCGAGTGTACGAAACCATCTGGGAGAATAGAGACAAGTTTGACTTGAGCGACTACCCCCGCGACTCTCCATACTACGACCCGACGAATGCCAAAGTCATTGGCAAGTTCAAGGACGAGGCGTGCGGCAAGAGTATTATCGAGTTTGTCGGCCTGCGCCCCAAGATGTACTCCTTCACCGTGGCTGATGGTGGAGCGGGAGCGGCGCCCGTGGAGAAGATTCGAGCCAAGGGCATCCAGAGAGCAGCATGTAAAGAGCTGAGACACGCAGACTACCTACGCCAGCTACACGAGCCGCGCGAGAACATGTTGGTGAATCGTCGTATCGGATCGCGCTTGCACAGAGTGTACACGTACGAGTTCAACAAGCGCGGTCTGTGTGCGTTCGACGACAAGCGATACATTTGCGAGAATGGTATCGACACGTTTGCACACGGTCACAAGAGTCTTGTTGCTGCTGCTGCTGCAGAAGATGGAGCCGGAGCCGGAGCCGGAGCCGAAGCCATTCGAGCACCATGTACTAGGGCGGAAGGGGATTATGTGACATTTGCAGAGGCGATGCGCGAGCCGAGTCTGCGTCCAGACCCGGAGCCGGAGAGCGTCGGCGGCCTCGACCCCGAGCAGGCGTTTGGTGAGCTACGGCGACAAAGGTTGGCAGACATGTTTGGTGGTGGTGGTGGTGGTGGTGGTGAAGAAGATGAAGAAGACCAAGTGCCGGTGGGCGACATGCTCGGACTGCTTTCGTTTGTTTTCTAGACCGAGTAAGCTAGGGTCATATGCTGTACGTCCTATGATGAAATAAATGTCGATATAAATCACACCACATGCAGCTGCGTATAAATAAATCAATATTATGCATCCGTTCACGTTTGTCCACCCCTCGAATATCCTACTTACGGGGCCATCGGGCTCTGGAAAGACTCACTTTCTCGTGCAGGCATTGAAGAACAATCTCTTCCACCCGACACCTACGCGCATTGTATGGGTGTATGGAGAGACGCAGCCCGCTCACCGCGAGCTCGAAAGGGCGGCGCCGCACCTCCCCAAAGTCGAGTACCTGAGGAACGAAACAGACTATGAAGACCTGATGGAGTCGTTCGAGCCGAGTGAGACGAACCTGCTGGTGCTCGACGACCAGATGAACGAGGGCAAGGCCAAGGCAAACGCCTTTGGCAATCTGTTCACCAAGGGCTCGCACCACAGGAACATTACCATAGTCTACATGATGCAAAACGTGTTTGAGAAGGGCGGCTCGAACCGGACAATCAACCTAAACTCGCACTACCTCATCATGTTCAAGAACCCGCGCGACGGTAGGCAGAGTCAAGTGCTGGGCAGCCAAATGTACCCAAAGAGTCCACGCTTCCTGAGCGAGGCGTTTGAGGACGCCACGGCGACAAGGGCGCACTCGTACCTGGCGCTCGACTTTCGTCAAGAGACGAGCAAGTACTTGCGCGTGCTGACGGACCTCATCGTTCCTACTTCGGGCAACGGCGGCGGTGGTGGCGTGACTGTGTACGTGCCGCGCGAGCTGGCCGACACCATATAAAAAGATTGCTTGGGTCGACTTGCGACAGTATATCATGGCAGCAGCAAAGCGACGTAGGGCAAACGTTGCGTCAAAGCGAACAATCAAGTTCCTCGAGGTGTGCTCGGATAAGAAGGCCCTGAACGCTGTGCTCAACCACGCACCCGACTCTGTGGTAAAGTTGCTGAGCGACATTTCGCTCAACGCCTTGAAGAACCCCGCGGTGCGCGTGAGCAGGGAACGCAAGCGACTGTTTAGAAAGCACCTTCCGACAATCACAAGGATCGTCGACCCGTCGGTGAGCATCGCCACGAAGCGCAAGACTTTGCAGCAGCAAGGCGGCTTTGCTTGGATTCCGGCCATCATCGGCACAGTGCTGGGAGCGCTCGGAACGAGCATCTTTGGAGGCAGCAAGACTTGACGCGATGTCTAAGCGTCTATTTCAGCGCTACGTGCTCCTGAGCGAGGACACGTACCGGGGCGCGCTACGTTGTCTGGAGAAGGATGCAATGGCCCGCACCGTGGAACACTCGGCGTGGTTCGAGCGTGCCGGCGGTGGTCAAGGTATGCAGCGAATCGAGACGCCTGCGGAGGCATCATCGCCACCACCACCACCGCCACCGCCACCACCACCTTCTTCGCCTCCTCCTCCTCCACCTAGGCAGCGCTATTCAGAACCAACTGCTAGACCGATGCGCTATCCGCCGGCACCTAGGACTACCCGAGCTGCGTTGAAGAAGCAGCAGCAGCAAAAGGGCGGTAGTAAGCCTACTCGTGTGCTTCGCGTGTACTAACTTTGCGTGTGAATCATGTCAAGTCCGGAATAAACCAATTTATTGCAATACATCGTTTCGAGGCGTACAACACTGCGAGCCCTTGCATGCATCGCGGCACGGGCGCCGTATGCTTAGCGTAGACGTAAGCGTGCGAACATGGTGTAGAATAAACGAATCGCGAGCGCGCATAGGTATACGCAGCAGCCGCTCTACAATACGCACTAGCGAACTACCACTACGGCTACACAGAAAGAATATGCAATAGTGCCCGCACGTGGACGACAAGGGCGGCTGGACGGCCGTCGAGACTTGGCAAGTCACGGCAGCATTGCGCAACCGCTTGTGCAGCGCAGGGTACACTTGCAGCGGCATGCCGTAGGGATCAAAGTACTCGCAGACACGACCGTCAAAGTAGAAGGCCACCCAGTGCTCGCCAGGTCGCTCGTGAGGATCCGTGTTGGCGACGCAGCACCACCTACCGCCACCGCCATCGATAGGCACTTGGTCAGCCGGGAACACGCCGAGAAAGCGGCACATGCCAATGTTGGCACGCATCATGATGCATTGAATCTCGTCAGTGTTCATTATGTTGATGTTGATGATGGTGGAGCAAAGTCGCCCGTTGCGCGAATCTCAAAGCTGCTGCGATAGTCTGCTACGAGGACCAAAGTGGCGGCGCTGGTCAACGGTGTGCTGAATTCGTACCGGATGTCGACCGAGCCAGTTGCGACCGGTCCTAGGACTTCACCTCCGCGCGTGCGATGCACGATGCGGAAAGGGTAGATTGCAAACCCGTTGGAAAAGTCACTTTTGCATAGATCGAGCACATAGTCCTCCTCATCGGCATTGAACTCGCGCAGCAGCGCGTAGTACTCGTTCGTCACCGAGCCGGTGGTAAAGTTTGGCTTATATCCATATTGTGGGATGTGTGTCACGTCGTTAACTGTGGCGATAATGTACTTGACATTGTGGTGCGCCAACGCAAATGGGTTAGTACCGTACGTTCCGGTAAAGGCCTGGTTGGAAACAAAAAACGCTACAAAGCGATCGGGCATTCGCGTCCCTAATCCAAAGACCTCTTTGATATAACCATTGCCCATGCCTTGCGCCACGTTGACCGTAGTAATTTTGCAATGTCGGTAGTCTATCGCGAGGTTAAACTTTTTGCTGAGCTCCTCCTGCGCCTGGTAGAGACTGGGTGCAAGCTTGTCTCGAGCAACCACAAACTCTGCGTCGGTGATCATGAGCTTGTAGCTGGCGTCGGTCTTGGAGCTCATGAGGACAAAGGCGTTGCTCGTGCGCGAGAGGCAAATACCAATGCGCGTGTTGGGTGGAATGTTGCGACCCTGATTCATGACGTCGCTCTCGATGCGACCGGAGAGTTCAACTTCAGCAGAGTTCTTGAACGGCGATGTACGCAGCTTCATACCCTTGTTTTTGCCAGCCGTCGCGAGCGACAAGTCGTCAAAGGCGCCACTCGTGTCCTTGCTCCATCCAAACAGCTCACCACGAACTCGCATGACCTCGGGAGAGTATGATGTTAGCATAGACATGTACGCGCGGTAAGGATAATTATCAATCTTCTCCACTTCGTGCCCGTTGAGTGTGACGGTGACCTGCTTCCACATCGAGTGCAGCAGATTGTTTACTATACTTGCATCGTCCGGACTTTCGGCCGCTCCATGGTCGCACGCACTGCCGTCAGCCTTGACAATTTTGCAGCGAACGCGCAAGTACGACTCGTGCAGTGCAGTCGAGCTTTCTGAGGGCTTTATGTCAAACTTCAAGTCACCATCCGTCTTGTACGTATCGGCTTCTGGAGGAACATGAACAAACGCTCGCTGTGAGATTGCGTGCTGCACCGGCTCAGCAGCCAGGTAGTCGAGTTCGGGCAGAATAGCTTCCATGGTATGCGTCGTTCTTAAAAGTTGAAGCTGCCTGCAGTCGACGTTTTATATACGCGCTTCTTGGACAGCCCGCGACCACCTTGTCGCTGCTGCTGCTTCTTCTTCTTGGGCTTGCCTCGGCCTCGGCCACGTTGCTTACGTCGCTTGGTAACGATCCCGCCACCGCCGCGACCCTGCTGCTTGCCCGGTTTCGAAGAAGAAGAAGAGCCGCGCTTACGCTTATGCTTACGGCGCTTGGTTGGCGGTCCATCACCACCATCATCATCATTGCCGTCTCTCTTGTGCTGACGTTTACGACGCTTGGCCTCCAGCATGCGTTTGTAAAAGTTTTGCTTACCGTCGCCACCCTGCGACAATAATGACGATGATGATGATGATGATGCTCGCCCCGCATCGACGACGGCGCGCAACGTGGGCTTCAGTGCGCTCTTGGCCGCGTCGCCCAGACTAACACCGCGATCCGCAGCGTCTAGCGTATGAGACGCAAACGTGCTGATGCCGCTTCCAACAACGGGTAGAAGGAAGCGCGCGATGCCCCGGAGGAAGCTACCAAACCCATCTCCACGCTGCCTCGTGCGCCACCGGTCACCTCCGCGAAATATTCTAGGACCTGCTGCTGCTGCTGCTGCACCTCGACCGCGCTGAGTGCTATAGTATTGCAGGTAGAACGGGCCTACCCTGTCGTATGCTTCGTGCGACATGGTTGCAACGATGATGATGATGATGATGCTAGCAATGTTGCAGTACTTTTATACTAGCACCAGCCTGTCGCTGGACGTCGCTTGCGCACATGAAGTTGCAGCACTACCACGCTGCTGTCGTTGCTAAAAGCCACTTCTTCGCCAGTCTTGTCGAGCAGCTGAATGTCCACGCACTGCAGTGTGCTCGGCCTAAGACGGGTATACGTCGGAGGCGAGTAGCGCTCGCACTGTCTCTTTCCCTGTTCAACCGTCACGGGCACCGTCTTGAGCAGGTTGCCCACCTGGTCGCCAATGTGCTGCTCCTCGCACACACTAGAGTAGACAAACATTACCTCCAGAGGCGAGAATCCACTCTGAATGGGTAGTGCTGCCGCATTATCGTGGCTAAAGGAGTATACCTTGACCCGCTTCCCAGCCTTTTCGAGCTTTGCCGAAGCCAAGGCCGTGGGGATTAGTCCGAGAATGTCCATGATGCGAACATGATCAGTCGTGAATAAGAGATACTTTCCCGATTCAACTTGGAACTCTGCCCTATGCGACACTCCACTCCTTTCGTATCGCACGGTTTTAACAAAGGGAAATGCATCTCGGTTTTCGTTGGTTTTGGAAATCTGGTTGTTGAGCGCCGCCTTTACGCGCATCGCCAACACTTCGCCAAACTCGTACTCGTTCAGCCAGTCGCACGCAGGGACTTGTACGTACGCCGTAATGAGACGGTTGCGATCAAGGTCCGCCTCTCCGACATCGAGCAGGCGCGCCTCTGCGTCGGACATGGAGTTGGGTGCGGAACCACTCCGATTGGTGCATTGTTCAGGGCTAGCCGGATAGTTGCCCACCCACGCCAACAAATCAAATGCCGGTGTCTTGAAGCGCCAGTTGTTGGTAAACTGAATCTCGGCGAGTCCGATTTCCCACACGCCGTCACGCAGCTCGTGCTTGTGACTTAGGTTTACCTTGAAGTTGCTTGGTCTATTAGTCGGGAACTCGCTCATGGCCGAGTTGCTCGGCAGTGTAATGTAAAACTCTGAATCGACCATCGATGATTAGTGAGAGTGAGAGACGACATGCATGAACAAGGGCGGTTTATATGGCAATGTATTTTATTTCAAACAAGTTACACATGGTCGCGAATGCTAGACTCTGCGACCCAGCTATTGTACGAGTCGGGCCATCCTTCCCACTTTACAAGACATTCGCGCGCGCCCGTGTCGGGATTCTTGCGTCGCTGGAGCACCTTCTCAATGACGTACTCGCCAATCTTGACTCGCTGCACCTCGGGAGCGTAAAAGTTTCCCTTTACCTCTTCGCCGTCCTTGTCGCGAACTTCGTACATGGTGCGCGGGTGCCGCTTCACCTTGGCGACGTGGAAAGTCTCTGTGCTCCAGTTCGGCAGGTAGCCCTTTTCAAAGTTGCCTTTCCATCGGCTGATGCGCACCAGCTCGCCCGCCTTGACTCTGCTCGGCTTAGTGCTAGCCATCGAACCACCCACACCATCACCGTACAGACGTCGCCAAATCTCAGTCTCGTGCTTCTTGCGCACGTCCTTGGGCGCCATCCGAGTCATGCGGTGCACGGTGGCGTTGTACGAGTCCATGAAGCTCTGGAGGACGTCCACGTAGCGCTTGGTGCGCTTCGCGGTAAAGTACGTCCACAGTCGAGCCTTTATCGTTCGGTTGAAGCGCTCCACGACGGCCGCCTTCTTGTCGCTCTGACTCGTAAAGTGATGCACGCCCTTGTCGCGCAGGAGGCGCTGCACGGGTGCGCACAGAAACTCTGTACCCTTGTCCGTCTGCAGGCGCTTGGGTACTCTAGTAGTAGTAGTAGTAGTTTGTCCAAACAAGTCTTGAAAGGCTGCCACCATCGACTTGGCGCCCTTGTCCCTGATCGGGATGGCCCACGCGTACTTGCTAAAGACGTCAATGACTGTGAGTATGTAGCGCATACCGTCATTGTCCCGCGCGAGCGATTGCATGTCTGCGAGGTCGGCCTGCCACTGCGCATCTATCCCGGAGACGTACGTCTTGTTGCGCGAGTAGGTGCGCCTGGCCGGCTTGTGCAGCGAGTATGCGTGCTCGTCGGCAAGGTATCGTGCGACCTTTGCCTCGGTGACTCCGCGCACTCCTCGAGCTCGGGCCGCCTTTGCCAGGCGAGACACGCCGCCAAAGGAGCCCGTGCTTTGCGGGTCGTAGTATATACGGCCTAGCTCGGTTCCAAAGTCGTGGGCATCGCTGTCGCTGTTACGTTTCCGGACCATACTGCTCCACTCAGCACCCCTGCGTAGCTCTGCAGAAACTTTCTAACACTGTTCAGGGCCACTTCAGAAACTTCGTTGCTAGACGAGCGGTTCGCGGTCGCCTCAAGGAAGCTAGTTACGACGCAGACGATGAGGATGAGCGCTATTACAATCTTGCTCAGTCTTGCCACTCTAGTCGTCGTCGACGCCGCCGGCGCAGTCAGCAACGTGTCGCCTTCGGGTAGTGTGACTACAGTACTCATGATATTTTTGCGTAGCTTCATCGGGGCGATTGCTTATATACCACATCGCTCAGTGTGCTCG
>Ga0209865_1000034_pt1 | contig 11724 bp, 7 predicted proteins | sample GWRWT4_1July14_FD_187189 | JGI IMG/M metagenome (GOLD analysis project Ga0209865, IMG submission 187189) | Sand microcosm microbial communities from a hyporheic zone in Columbia River, Washington, USA - GW-RW T4_1-July-14 (SPAdes) (version 2) | ecosystem: Engineered > Artificial ecosystem > Sand... | reverse complement strand
CCGGGGTCTTCGGCAGCAAGGCTGGTGCGGCGGCAGGATATGACTTCTCGGAACCGATGAAGGGTTCGGGGCTGACCTGGGACGACAAGACGCTCGACGCCTATCTGACCAACCCGATGAAGATGATCCCGGGTACCAGGATGACTTATGCCGGCATGCCTGATCCGGCCAAGCGCAAGGAAGTGATCGACTATATCAAGACGCTGAAATAGCGCGTATTTTCGCGTGCCCAACAAAAAAGGGCGGCCCGCGAAGGCCGCCCTTTTGGTATTCAGGCAAGCGAAGCTTACTTGACTTCGACCGTGCCGCCAGCGGCGGTGATCTTGGCGACGATTTCGTCGGCTTCGGCCTTGTTGATGCCTTCCTTGATCGCCTTCGGAGCGGCTTCCACCAGCGCCTTGGCTTCGGTCAGGCCCAGCGCGGTGATCGCGCGGACTTCCTTGATGACGGCGATCTTGTTGCCGCCGTCACCGGTCAGGATGACGTCGAATTCGGTCTTTTCTTCAACCGCTTCGGCAGCAGCGGCCGGGGCGGCAGCCACGGCAACGGCAGCAGCGGCAGAAACGCCCCATGCTTCTTCCAGGGCCTTGGCAAGGTCAGCCGCCTCAAGGACGGTCAGCTTCGAAAGTTCTTCAACGAGCTTGGCGATATCGGCCATGATGTTTCACTCCAATAGAGATGGTTTTGCCGGAAAAGGCTCCGGCTAAAGTTCTGAGCAGACTTACGCGGCTTCCTTCGTGGCGTAGGCGCCAAAGACACGGGCCAGCTTGGCCGCCGGAGCGGTGGCGAGCTGGGCGAGCTTGGTCGCCGGAGCCTGAACGAGGCCAATCAGCTTGGCGCGCATTTCGTCGAGCGACGGCATCGTGGCGAGCGCCTTGATCCCTTCGGCATCGAGCAAGACTGCGCCCATCGCACCGCCCACCACTTCCAACTTGTCGTTGGTCTTGGCGAACTCGACCGCGACCTTTGCCGCGGCAACCGGATCGACCGAAGTCGCCAGCGCCACCGGACCGGTGAGCATGTCACCAATCCCGGCATAGTCGGTGTCTGCGATGGCAAGCTTGGCAAGACTGTTCTTGGAAACCTTGAACGACGCACCGGCTTCACGCATCTTCACCCGCAGGGCCGTGGTTTGCGCCACGGACATGCCAAGGTTGCGGGTGACTACCACCACGCCGACCTCGCCAAAGGTTGCGTTCAGAGCTGCGACCGCATCGGCTTTCTGCGAACGATCCATGCTTACTCCTTCACAAATGGCCGCACGGGAAACCCGCACGACCGGCTACGTTTGCCGCACTGCAAAGCGCATTGCGGGCGAGTCCGTTTGGGAAGGGAAGGAGGGCGATAAACGCCAGGCCGGGCACAAGTCCCGGAAATTCTCTGTCCCCGCCTAGGCTGCGGATTAAGCCCCGTACTGGATACGGGGCAGCAGCTGTCTCGGACGGATGAACGAACCCGAAGGTCCGGTCGGGGGGGGCCAATAGCGGGAATGGCGGCAGAGTCAAGCCTTGGCGGCTGCCAGGTTCATCCCCTCAATGCCCATCGGTCGACCAATGCGGCTTGTCGCTGAGCAGTTTGATCACCCCGTACCCCGCGCCCAGCTGGTGCAGCCTGGCGTTGATATCGCCGCTGCGGGGTGGCGGAACGGCGACCAGCGTGCCCCCGGGGCGTCCCGCATCGTCAGGTCGCCGGTCCAGCCGATCGTCATGTCGATTGCCTTGCCCTCGATATGGCGGGAGTTCAGCGAGGGACGGTAGGCGATGTTGAAGAGGTCGCGCATTTCGCGGGCGGCATTGCGCGATGCCTGTTCGGTGGCGTGGGTCCAGAGGATCGTGCAGCCGGGTTCGGGGGGAATGTCTTTGGCCGCGACATCCCCGGCGGCGAGGCGCCAGGAGTAGTGCATCAGGTAGGCGCGGACCTTGTTGCGGCGGGTGGAGGACACGCGAACTTGCGCGCCGCCGACGCGCATCGCGTCGATGAATTTCTGGACCTTGGCGGCGAAATCAGGGGTCAGGTCGGCGATCTTGTCGCTGTTGGCATAGCGGCCTTGGTTGGCGTGCCACCAGGCGGCGCCGCTGAGCTGCGCGGGATCGATTGCCGGGCCGGTGGGGGCCGTGGCATTGAGCGCGCGGATCGTGCGCCCGCCGGGATCGACCCGGCCATCGGGCGCGACGGCATTGATCCCCATTCCGGTAGTGAAATTGTTGAGCAGGCGCTGGACCACCAGCACGTCGGCCTTGTTGTTGCGGCCGCCGTAGCCGACCGATTTGGCGATATCGGGCATGGCTGATTTCCCCCTTTGCTAAGGTTCTTGCTGGCCAAGCCGGTCGAGCTGGCGCTTGATCGCGCGATTGGCGGCGTGCTGGCGGCGCAGGCGGGCGAGCTCGGCCTGGTTGCCGGGGCAATTGGCTTCGACCTGCTGGCGCAGTTCGGCGGCGCGGGCGGCGTCATAGGGTTCCTCGCCCGCGAAGTGCTCGCAGGCCTAGATCCGCTTGGCGAGCCGGGACACTTCGGCAGCGGGATCGGGGGCAGCGGGGTCGGGGGCAGCGGGGTCGGGGGCAGCGGGATCGGGCGACGGGGCGGCTCGCGGCTGCGGTGTGGCTGGCGCAGGGGCTGCCGCAGCCTCGCTTGGCGGCGCAGTGGGGGCGGGCGCGCGGTCCTTGCAGGCGGCGGCCAACAGAATCAGGGCAAGGATCGCGGCTTTGCGTATGCCGCAAGTCTAGCACTGCCGCAGCGGCGTCACTTTGCTGAATCCGACAAATGCAGCGGACGGGGAAAGGGCGGCGCTTTGGGAAAAGCGCCGCCCTTTCGGTTTGGCCCGGCGGGGACTGGGGGGAGCCGGGCTGCGGGGTCAGTCCTGTTCGAACCCCAGCAAGTCGCCGGGCTGGCAGTCCAGCTCGCGGCAGATCGCCTCCAGCGTGGAAAAGCGCACTGCCTTGGCCTTGCCGGTCTTGAGGATCGAGAGGTTGGCGAGGGTGATATCGACCCGCTGTGCCAGATCTGTCAGCGTCATGCGCCGGGCGTAGAGCAGGTCGTCGAGCTTGACGGAAATCGGCATCATACGGTTCCTTCCAGCTCTTCGCGCATTTCGGCGCCGCGTTTGAACACCCGGGCAAGGATGAACAGGATCAGGGTGAGGAGCACGCCGGTCGGATCGACCCCGAAATCGATCTCGGTGTAGTCACCGACATTCTCGAGGAACGGTTTGAACCACTTCGAAAGCCCGGCCAGGACAAATCCCAGGATGTGTGCGGCGACAGAGATCCAGCCCATCCGGGCCAGGCGCTGGGCATTGTCGGCGTGGAACGGTTCACCCGCGCTGACCGAATCGATGATCCGGCCAAGTTGCCCGAAGAACTTGTAGCCGAGCGACAGCAGCACAATGATCAACGCCATGGCCGCGATCAGAAAGCTGAAGGCCACATTCGGCGCACCGGCTTCGGCGATCTTGGCCATAACCTCGGCCCGGCCAACGCTGACCAGCGCGCCGATCCCGATCCCGAGCATGACCATGGCGAAAATCACCATGATCATCAGCAGGACGACGATGACCTTGGCTGTGCCGAGCAGCGGGTCCCTGGTTGAACTGTTCATGGGCTTGGTTTCCTTGAAGAAGTTTGGATCAGGCCAGCTGCTGGATGGCCGTCTGGGCCTGGGTGGTGGCGAGCGTGGGGACCCACAGAGCCATGAACATCACGGCGGCGAGCAGCAGGGCGAAAGGTTGGTTGGTCTTGGTCATTTGTTGAACTCCGATATGGTTGATATCGACAATCAATAAGGCGAGTCGCGCATATTGTCAAACGATAATATCGTTTTTCAATATCTAGCGTATCGAATCTCGGAAACCGGTTGTTTTCCGGCTTGCGCCGGTGCGGTCAGACATCCGTCTGACCTAGCAACACCAGCCCGCTCCCGTCCGAGGCGCAAGAGAATGTCCGGGGGACATTCTCGCCGAAGGGGCCGACCACCCATATCCTAGGGATACCCTAATGGGTGGTCGGGAGGGGGGGCGGGCTGGTGTTGCAAGCCAATCGCGGAGGCGATTGGCGCACCCATCATTACGCTCTGGACACACCGGAACTCCGCCCCTATAGGCCGCCTCTGCTCATCGCTTCGAGCAAGCGCGGCCCATGCGTGGGGGCCGGGCCCGGAAGGAAGCGGAGGGTTTTCCATCTGACGCGAAGGCTGCTGGCCGCCTCCTACTGGAGGTGTTTGCCGTGCGGCCTTTTTGCCGTCCGGTGGGCCCGAGTCCTCGCGTGACAGTTCATTCCCGCCGCATCGTCGGCATGCAAGCAAAGAGGCACATCCCCTCATGGCCAAGAAGGCTCCCACTTCGGCTCCGGCAACGCGCTCCAGCGCGAAGCGGCGCATCCGCAAGATCTTCGGCGACATCCACGAAGTGGTGAAGATGCCGAACCTGATCGAGGTTCAGCGCGAATCGTACGAGCAGTTCCTGCGCTCGAACCCGGCGACCGGCTATGTCTCGGGGCTGGAAAAGACCCTGCGCTCGGTTTTCCCGATCCGCGACTTCGCGGGCACCAGCGAGCTGGACTTCGTCCACTATGAGCTGGAAGACCCCAAGTACGACGTGAACGAATGCCGCCAGCGCGGGATCACCTATGCCGCGCCGATGAAGGTCACGCTGCGCCTGATCGTGTTCGAAGTGGACAGCGAAACCGAAACCCGCTCGGTGCTCGATATCAAGGAGCAGGACGTTTACATGGGCGACATGCCGCTCATGACGCACAACGGCACCTTCTTCATCAACGGCACCGAACGCGTGATCGTCAGCCAGATGCACCGCTCGCCGGGCGTGCTGTTTGACCACGATCGCGGCAAGACCCACTCTTCGGGCAAGTACCTGTTTGCCGCCCGCGTGATCCCCTATCGCGGTTCGTGGCTCGATTTCGAATTCGACGCCAAGGACATCGTCAATGTCCGCATCGACCGCAAGCGCAAGCTGCCGGTCACCGCGCTGCTCCACGCGCTGGGCCTCGATGACGAAACCATCCTGGGCTTCTTCTACCAGACCGTCACCTGGAAGCGCGGCGCCAATGCCTCTGGGGGCGGCTGGCGCCTGCCCTATTCGGCCGAAGCCTGGCGCGGGGCCAAGCCCTCGTTCGACATCGTCGATGCCAAGAGCGGCGAAGTGGTCTTCGCGGCCGGCACCAAGATCAGCCCGCGCGCGGCCAACAAGGCCGAAAAGGACGGACTGGCCGAACTGCTGATCCCGACCGAAGAAGTGTTCGGCCGCTATTCGGCCAAGGACCTGATCGACGAAAGCACTGGCCGGATCTACATCGAGGCCGGCGACGAAGTGTCGCCCGACAACCTCGACATGCTCGACAAGGCCGGGATCGACCAGCTCGAACTGCTCGACATCGATCACATCAACACCGGTCCGTGGATCCGCAACACGCTGAAGGCCGACAAGGCCCCCGACCGCGATCACGCGCTGGCCGATATCTACCGCGTGATGCGTCCGGGCGAGCCGCCGACGCGCGAAACCGCCGAAGCGCTGTTCGAAGGCCTGTTCTTCGATGGCGACCGCTATGACTTGTCGGCCGTCGGCCGGGTCAAGCTCAACATGCGCCTCGCGCTCGATGCCGAAGACACCGTCACCACCTTGCGCACCGAGGATATCCTCGCCGTGGTCAAGGAACTGGTGAACCTCAAGGACGGCAAGGGCGAAGTCGATGACATCGACAACCTTGGTAACCGCCGGGTGCGTTCGGTCGGCGAGCTGCTGGAAAACCAGTACCGCGTCGGCCTGCTCAGGATGGAACGCGCGGTCAAGGAACGGATGAGCTCGGTCGATGTCTCGACCGTGATGCCCAACGACCTGATCAACGCCAAGCCCGCGGTTGCCGCGGTGCGCGAGTTCTTCGGCTCGAGCCAGCTCTCGCAGTTCATGGACCAGACCAACCCGCTGTCGGAAGTCACCCACAAGCGCCGCGTTTCGGCACTTGGGCCGGGCGGCTTGACCCGTGAGCGCGCCGGTTTCGAAGTCCGCGACGTTCACCCGACCCATTATGGCCGGATCTGCCCGATTGAAACGCCCGAAGGCCCGAACATCGGTCTGATCAACTCGCTCAGCACCTTTGCCCGCGTCAACAAGTACGGCTTCATCGAAACCCCGTACCGCAAGGTGATCGACGGCAAGGTGACCAAGGACGTCATCTATCTTTCCGCAATGGAAGAGCAGAAGCATACCGTGGCGCAGGCTTCGGCCGAAACCAATGCCGACGGCAGCTTTGTCGAAGAGCTGGTCTCGGCCCGCCAGAACGGCGAATTCGTGATGGCTCCGCGTGGGTCGGTGACCTTGATGGACGTTTCGCCCAAGCAGCTGGTCTCGGTCGCAGCATCGCTGATCCCGTTCCTCGAAAACGATGACGCCAACCGCGCGCTGATGGGCTCGAACATGCAGCGCCAGGCGGTGCCGCTGGTTCGCGCCGAAGCGCCGTTTGTCGGCACCGGGATGGAAGAAACCGTGGCCCGCGATTCGGGTGCAGCCATTGCTGCCCTGCGCGGCGGCGTGGTCGATCAGGTCGATGCGACCCGGATCGTGATCCGCGCCTCGGGCGATATCGAAGCCGGCCAGTCGGGTGTCGATATCTACCGCCTGCAGAAGTTCGAACGCTCCAACCAGTCGACCTGCATCAACCAGCGTCCGCTGGTGAAGGTGGGCGATGTGGTCGAATCCGGTGACATCCTGGCTGATGGTCCTTCGACCGAGCTGGGTGAACTGGCGCTGGGCCGCAACAGCCTGGTCGCGTTCATGCCGTGGAACGGCTACAACTACGAAGACTCGATCCTGATTTCGGAACGCATCGTCAAGGACGACGTGTTCACCTCGATCCACATCGACGAATTCGAAGTGATGGCCCGCGACACCAAGCTGGGGCCGGAAGACATCACCCGCGATATCCCGAACGTCGGCGAGGAAGCCCTGCGCAACCTCGACGAAGCCGGGATCGTCTACATCGGCGCCGAAGTGCACCCGGGCGACATTCTGGTCGGCAAGATCACGCCCAAGGGCGAAAGCCCGATGACGCCCGAAGAAAAGCTGCTGCGCGCGATCTTTGGCGAAAAGGCTTCGGACGTGCGCGATACTTCGCTGCGGCTGCCGCCGGGGGTTGCCGGGACGATCGTCGATGTGCGCGTGTTCAACCGCCACGGGATCGAGATCGATGACCGTGCCCGCCAGATCCAGAACGAGGAAATCGAACGCCTCGCCAAGGACCGCGAGGACGAACGTTCGATCCTCAACCGCGCCACTTACAACCGCCTCAAGGACATGCTGCTCGGCCAGGTGGCCGCAGCTGCGCCCAAGGGCTTCAAGAAGGGCGACAAGATCGACGAGGCCGGTCTGGCCGAGATCGAGCGCCACGAATGGTGGAAGTTCGCGGTGGCCGACGACAAGGTCCAGGGTCAGCTTGAAGCGGTCAAGGCGCAGTACGACGCCACCGTCAAGGCGATCCAGGAGAAGTTCGAAGACCGCAAGGAAAAGCTCGAACGCGGTGATGAATTGGCGCCTGGCGTGCTCAAGATGGTCAAGGTCTTCGTCGCGGTGAAGCGCAAGCTGCAGCCGGGTGACAAGATGGCCGGCCGCCACGGCAACAAGGGTGTCATTTCGCGCATCCTGCCGGCCGAAGACATGCCGTTCCTCGAAGACGGGACCCCGGTCGATATCGTGCTCAACCCGCTGGGCGTGCCCAGCCGCATGAACGTCGGGCAGATCTTCGAAACGCACCTGGGCTGGGCTGCGCGCGGTCTCGGCAAGCAGATCGGCGCCGCGCTGGAAGACTGGCGCGCCGCCAACCCGAACCCCGAAGCTGCCGCGCCGCCCTCGGCGCTGGTTGACCGGCTCAAGGACATCTACGGGCCGCAGTACCACGGCGATATTGACGGGCGTTCGACTGCCGAGATCGTCGATATGGCCGAACTGCTCCAGGGCGGCGTTCCGATGGGCACTCCGGTGTTCGACGGCGCGCGCGAAGCTGACGTTTCGGCGATGCTGGAAAAGGCCGGGCTCGATACCTCGGGCCAGGTTACGCTCTACGACGGGCGCACCGGCGATGCCTTCGACCGCAAGGTGACCGTGGGCTATATCTACATGCTGAAGCTCCACCACCTTGTTGACGACAAGATCCACGCGCGTTCGATCGGGCCCTACAGCCTGGTCACCCAGCAGCCGCTGGGCGGCAAGGCCCAGTTCGGCGGCCAGCGCTTCGGGGAAATGGAAGTCTGGGCGCTCCAGGCCTACGGCGCCGCCTATACGCTGCAGGAAATGCTGACGGTGAAGTCGGACGACGTGGTCGGCCGCACCAAGGTTTACGAAGCAATCGTCAAGGGTGACGATACTTTCGAAGCCGGCATTCCCGAAAGCTTCAACGTGCTCGTCAAGGAAATGCGCTCGCTGGGTCTCAACGTGGAGCTTTCGAGCCTCACCGACGAAGACGAAGGCGACGATTTCGCGGAGGCGGCGGAATAGCGGAACCGGGCGGCCCTCACCGGCCGCCCATCCCCGCCCCGCCCAAAGAATTCACCCCCAGAGGGATTGAAACATGAACGACCTGACCAAATTCACCAACCAGATCGCCAAGCCCGAAGTGTTCGACCAGATCCAGATCGGGATCGCATCGCCCGAACGGATCCGCTCGTGGTCTTTCGGTGAGATCAAGAAGCCCGAAACGATCAACTACCGGACCTTCAAGCCCGAACGCGACGGCCTGTTCTGCGCCCGCATCTTCGGCCCCGTGAAGGACTATGAGTGCCTGTGCGGCAAGTACAAGCGCATGAAGTACAAGGGCGTGGTCTGCGAAAAGTGCGGTGTTGAAGTCACCGTCACCAAGGTTCGCCGCGAACGCATGGGCCACATCGAACTGGCCGCGCCGGTTGCGCACATCTGGTTTCTCAAGAGCCTGCCTTCGCGCATCGGCCTGCTGCTCGACATGCAGCTCAAGCAGCTGGAGCGCGTGCTCTACTTCGAAAGCTACATCGTCACCGAACCCGGCCTGACCCCGCTTGAGAAGTACCAGCTGCTGACCGAAGACGAGCTGTGCGATTACCAGGACGAGTACGGCGAAGACGCCTTCTCGGCCGGGATCGGCGCTGAAGCGGTCAAGCACATGCTGATCAACCTCGACCTCGAGCAGGAAAAGGAAGACCTGCTCAAGGAACTGTCCGAGACCAAGTCGGAACTCAAGCCGAAGAAGATCATCAAGCGTTTGAAGGTCGTTGAAAGCTTCATCGATTCGGGCAACCGCCCCGAATGGATGATCCTCGATGTGGTGCCGGTCATTCCGCCCGAACTGCGCCCCTTGGTGCCGCTCGATGGCGGCCGCTTCGCGACTTCGGATCTCAACGATCTCTATCGCCGCGTGATCAACCGCAACAACCGTCTGAAGCGCCTGATCGAGCTGCGCGCGCCGGACATCATCGTCCGCAACGAAAAGCGCATGCTGCAGGAAGCCGTTGACGCATTGTTCGACAACGGCCGCCGCGGCCGCGTGATCACGGGCGCCAACAAGCGTCCGCTCAAGTCGCTTTCCGACATGCTCAAGGGCAAGCAGGGCCGCTTCCGCCAGAACCTGCTCGGCAAGCGCGTCGACTATTCGGGCCGCAGCGTGATCGTGACCGGTCCCGAACTCAAGCTGCACCAGTGCGGCCTGCCCAAGAAGATGGCGCTCGAGCTGTTCAAGCCGTTCATCTATGCCCGCCTTGACGCCAAGGGTCTGTCGATGACCCTCAAGCAGGCCAAGAAGTGGGTCGAAAAGGAACGCAAGGAAGTCTGGGACATCCTGGATGAAGTGATCCGCGAACACCCGGTGATGCTCAACCGCGCGCCGACGCTGCACCGTCTGGGGATCCAGGCCTTCGAACCCGTGCTGATCGAAGGCAAGGCGATCCAGCTGCACCCGCTGGTCTGCTCGGCCTTCAACGCCGACTTCGATGGTGACCAGATGGCAGTCCACGTGCCGCTCAGCCTCGAAGCCCAGCTCGAAGCGCGCGTGCTGATGATGTCCACCAACAACATCCTCAGCCCCGCCAACGGCAAGCCGATTATCGTGCCCTCGCAGGACATGGTGCTGGGGCTCTATTACCTGTCGATCGACCGCGACAACGAGCCCGGCCAGGGCATGATGTTCGCCGATATGGCCGAAGTGCACCAGGCGCTGGAAGTGGGCGCGGTAACGCTCCACTCGAAGATCCTCGCCCGCGTGCCGCAGACCGACGAAAAGGGCCAGCAGTACCTCAAGCGGTTTGAAACCACTCCGGGCCGGATGCTGATCGGCGAATGCCTGCCCAAGTCGCACACCGTGCCCTTCGACGTGGTCAACAAGGTGCTGACCAAGAAGGAAATCGGCGACGTTATCGATCAGGTCTATCGCCACACTGGCCAGAAGGACACCGTCCTGTTTGCCGACGCGATCATGGCGCTGGGCTTCCGTCACGCCTTCAAGGCAGGGATCTCGTTCGGCAAGGACGACATGATCATCCCCGACAGCAAGGTGGCGCTGGTTGACGAGACCAAGGCTTTGGTCGCTGACTATGAACAGCAGTACCAGGACGGCCTGATCACCCAGCAGGAAAAGTACAACAAGGTGATCGACGCCTGGAGCCGCTGCGGCGACCAGGTGGCCAACGCCATGATGGACGAGATCAAGGCCAGCCCGATCGATCCCGAAACCGGGCGTCAGCGCCCGATCAACTCGATCTACATGATGTCGCACTCGGGCGCGCGTGGTTCGCCAACCCAGATGAAGCAGCTGGCGGGTATGCGCGGGCTGATGGCCAAGCCTTCGGGCGAGATCATCGAAACCCCGATCATCTCGAACTTCAAGGAAGGTCTGACCGTTCTTGAATACTTCAACTCCACCCACGGCGCCCGCAAGGGCCTCGCCGATACTGCGCTCAAGACCGCCAACTCGGGTTACCTGACCCGGCGCTTGGTGGACGTGTCGCAGGACTGCGTGGTGGTGATCGACGACTGCGGAACCGAACGCGCGCTGGAAATGCGGGCGATCGTTCAGGGCGGCAGCGTGATCGCTTCGCTGGGCGAACGGATCCTTGGCCGTACCTTGGCCGAAGACGTTGTCGAAAAGGACGGCTCCATTGTCATGCCCAATGGCACGCTGCTCGACGAAGCCGCGACTGCCAAGGTTGAGGCCACCGGGATCCAGGCGATCAAGATCCGCTCGCCGCTGATCTGCGAAGCCGAACAGGGCGTCTGCGCGACCTGCTATGGCCGTGATCTTGCCCGCGGGACTCCGGTCAACATCGGCGAAGCGGTGGGCGTTATTGCCGCCCAGTCGATTGGCGAACCCGGCACCCAGCTGACCATGCGGACCTTCCACATTGGCGGCGCGGCGCAGGTTAACGAGCAGTCGCACCTTGAGGCGATTTCGGACGGTACCGTGGTTTACCGCGATATCCCGACGATCACCGACAAGCGCGGCCGCCGCCTCAGCCTTGCCCGCAACGGCGAAGTGGTGGTGATGGATGGCGATGGCCGCGAACGCGCGATCCACCGTGTGCCCTATGGTACCCACCTGCTCCACGAAGACGGCGCGATCATCTCTGAAGGCGATCGCCTCGCCGAATGGGATCCGTTCACCCTGCCGGTGATCACCGAAAAGCCGGGTGTGGTGAAGTACCAGGACCTGATCGACGGCAAGACCCTGACCGAAGTGACCGATGAAGCGACCGGCATGACCAGCC
>Ga0209865_1000031_pt1 | contig 12364 bp, 10 predicted proteins | sample GWRWT4_1July14_FD_187189 | JGI IMG/M metagenome (GOLD analysis project Ga0209865, IMG submission 187189) | Sand microcosm microbial communities from a hyporheic zone in Columbia River, Washington, USA - GW-RW T4_1-July-14 (SPAdes) (version 2) | ecosystem: Engineered > Artificial ecosystem > Sand... | reverse complement strand
ATTATTATGGGCAGCACGTCCGATTGGGAAACGATGAAAAACGCGTCGGACATTTTAGAAGAATTCGGTGTCGCGCACGAGTGCAAGGTGGTGTCCGCGCACCGGACGCCCGATCTGCTTTTTGAATTCGCCAAGCAAGCGGAATCACGCGGAATCGAAGTCATCATCGCCGGCGCGGGCGGCGCGGCCGGAACGGCGATCGCGGGCTTGGGTTTGGGCGCCTGGATCGTGGCGCGGGCGGTGTTGAAGGGCCTGCCGTCGATGATGACCTCGGCACCCGTGCGCAAGGCATGGGCTCGAAGTTCGTCGGCGGTCAGGGTTTTCATGCAGCTCTGCCTATGCAGCCCTTCAGTTCAGTCAGGACCTTCAGCCGCGCATCGAGCGCGCGCATGGCCTTCGCGGCGTCGATTCTAACCAGCGCCGTCCTGCCAGTGTCCGAAATGCTGACAGTCTGCTCAACCGTCCTGCCCTCAAAAGAGGCGTAGTCGTCCGAAAATGCCTCGGGATCGGACAGTGCGGCCACTTTTTGGGCGGCTGGCTGTGCCGGAGGTTTCGGACTCTGCAAATTCGGCGTTTCGTCAACCTGCACTTTGGCTGTTTCGTCAACCTGTGCAGGCTCGGCAGCCACGATCGGCACCGCCTCGTAGCCCACGCTGCCGTCGGGCTTGCGGTACGGCCGCATCTCGGCCTTGTCCGTCTTGACCAGGGCGGGCGCTTTCGTCGGGTTCAGAGCGTCGACCAGCTTCTTGCGGTCGGCCTTGCTGACGATCGTGTCCTTGTTGAGCAGGCGCAGCACGTCGGCGCGCAGGTCATCGACGGGCAGCCCGACGTCCCGGGCCCAGCGCTCAAGGCTCGGCAGGACCTCGGCCGGGTCGAAGTCGTCCTCGGTGACGTCGTTGACCATCTGGCCGAGCAGTTCCTCGGCGTTGCTGTTGAGCTTGCGAAGGCGCCGGTCTTCCTCGCGCAGACCTTGGCGGTCTTGCTCGTCGGCTTTCACACCAGAATCCGCTGGGGGAGTGATAGGCGCCGGTGCAGCGGCTGCAGGCGCCGGGGGGGCGTCGGCGGTCGTCTTGGGAGTTGCTTGGGGCGTCGGTGCAGCGGCGTCGGCCTTCGGCGCGTCGAAGAACTTGGTGCTCTTGCCGAAGGCGCCGGAGGCTTTGACCGCCTCGAAGGCCTGCGCGTCGGTGGCGTCGGCCGGGATCTGCACCGGTGCGCCGCTGTCGAAGTCGACCAGCTCGTACCCGTCGTGCCAGGCGCGCAGCGTGCCGTCGGCGCCGGCGCGGAGCTCGATCGGCGCCGCGTTCTTCGGCATGCGGCCGGCGCGGGCGATCACCCGCTGGCGGCTTGCTCCACCGTCATCCCGCGGCTGATCCGACTGTGGAATGTCGTTCGAGGCACCTTCAGTTCCTCGGCCCACGCCGTCAGCGTCTGGGTTCTTCCCCACGCCGTCAGGTTGCGGTTCTTCCGCATGTTCTGGCCCTGCTCTTTTTTGGTCGCCCAGGTCACGTTGCCCGGCGCGTAGTGCCCGTTGTTTTCCTTGCGTTCCAGTGTGTGCAGCGGCGTCGGCCTCTCCCCGACTCCCAACAGGAACGCCGGGAAGCTGCTCTGCCAATCCGGGTGAAGCCTGATCCCGCGCCCCCCGTAGTTGTGGAAGTACGGATTCTTTGGGTTGAGGCACCGATCCTTGACGTTCTGCCACGTCCTGTACAGCGGGTGCTTGCACAGCCCGTGCGTCGGAAGATCCTTTCTTGCTGCCACCGTCATCTCCTGGCGCCGCTGGAAGGACGCTTTTCGCGGGGTCGAATGCCCACGCCTTGAAGCCTTCCATGCTCATCGGAGTCACGCTGCGCAACCCCTTCCACCCGGCCTGATAGTTCGAGTGGTAGGCGGCCACGGCCTCGGCTTCTGAACCGAAGCCTATCATTACCTTCGGCTCGTCGAAAGTACCGTCTGGGTGATTCTGGTCGACGACAAAGACCTGCCCTTCGTAGGCTGCATCAGTCCCGGGCTTCAGGAAAGTGTCGATGTGCTCCTTGTCGGCACTGACCGTGCCACGGATGTAGCCGTAGTGCTGGGCCATGGTGTTCGACCACGCCTTTCCGTCCGGCCCGGTGCCGCTTCGTTGGCTGCCCTCTGGGTTCTCGATGCTGATGTCCAGCCCGCCGACCTTGGTGTGACCCTTCTGGTAGTTGCCGGCTTCCTTTTGGGCCTGCGTTGGCTCGGGCAGTTCGTTCTTCGGCGACGGAGCGGCGGCGTGCGCGGCCTCGTCGATGCTCGAAGACTCGCTCAGGCCGGTCAGGTCTTCCTCGGCCGCCGCTGTTTCACGTGAAGCAGGAATCGTCCCGGGTTTTGCCTCTTTCGTTGCAGATTCCGCGGCTTTTGCTTCAGCTTCGAGCACCTTCGGATCGTCGATCGGGCCGGCGGTCAGGGTGTCGATCGCGTGCTCGTCGATCGGCTTGCCGACCATCTGGCGCTTTTGCAGCGCCTGCGCCATGCGGGCCAGGAACGGGCCGACCATCTCGGCGGGCATGCTGTTCGCCGCCTCGGTCGCGCGCTTGGCGGCTTCCGGGTCGATGCCGTACTGGGCCACGGCGGCATTGAAGATCCCAATGGTCTTCTTGCGCTGGGTGTCCGGCGGGTCGGTCGCGTAGGGCGGGTTGACGTTGAACCCGCGCTGCGCCGCAATGTCGAATGCGGTGATCTTGCGGGCCGCCGCCATGGCGCTCGAGCCAACCTTGCCGGCGGCCATCATGCCCGGCGCCTGGATCAGCGTGGACTTGATGGCGTCGGTCATGTCGGTGCCGAGCCGGTCCAGCGTGGCGCTGGGGTCGTTCGTCATCTTGTCGACTAGCCAGCTGCTGACGGCCGAACCTTGCTCCGACGTCAGCTCCACCCCCATGGCCGCACCGAAGCGCTTGGTGGCCTCGAGCGCGATCTTCGGGTCCTTGAGCATGCCGCCGACGTTGATGGCGGCGCCTTCCTTGAGCGCGAACTTGGCCGAGAAGTGCTCGGGCACGCCTTCGGTGCCCGCCTTCAGCACGCCGACCAGCAGCGCCGCGCCGGGGGTCATGCCGGCCATCTGCGCCTCGTTGACGCCCTTGAACCCGGCATCGACGATGATGCCGCCCGGCAGCACCATGTTGAGCGCGACCTGGCGGCCGACCTCGGACAGGCCTTCGGCCACCGTGCGCGAGCTGGGCACCACGGAGTTGAGCAGCGGGCCCATGTCGACAAGGTTCTTGTCGCTGAGCGCCATCGTGGCCTTGCGGTTGCCCTTCTCGAACTCCTTGCCCATCTCGCCGAACTCGCGGGCGCTCGGGCCGCCTGGCACGGTCACACCGAAGTCGGCCAGCACCTTGCCGACGGTCAGCGCGGACTCGGCCAGGCCGCGCGCCGCGATGCCGGGGGCGGCCTTGACGGCTTCCACTACGCCGCCGGTCGGGTAGATGGTGTTTTCGTTGCTGCGCAGTTCCTGCGGCGGCTGCTTGGGGATGCGCGGCGCCTGGGTGGCTGGGTCGAGCTGCGAATAGCCCGGCGTGCCGACCTGGCCGGTCTCCTGCGCGACCCGGCGCATGGCGTTGTCGTCGGCCAGCGGCCCGCCGCGGTTAAAGAACTGCGGCATCGTGTCGCGCTCTTGGTCGACAGCGCGCTTCGTGCTCTTGATGTCGGCCAGCGTGCGGCCGGGGCCTTGCGGCGCCGGCGGGGTCTGCTCGGCAACCGTGGTCTTGGTGTCGCGGCCTTCGGAGGGCTTCACGCCGGCCGGGAGGGGCTTGCGGGCCTGTTCGGTCGTGATTCGGTCGGTCTGCTCGCGCGCCACGCGCTCGATGACGTGATCCGGCGTGCCGTCCTCGAACTCAAGGACGGTGCCGTCGAACAGTTCTGCCTGCTTGCTCATGCTGGGACCCGGTTGCCCGCCTTGTCGAACTTCAGCACCGGCTTGCCAGATGCGGCGGCCGGCTTCTTACCCGATGCGAGGCCGCGCGGCGCTGGCGCAGCGGCGTCCAGGCCGTCGGACAGCTTCTCCATCCGGTCCTTCAGGCGCGCGTCCTGCGACTCGAGGCCCCTGATGTGCTCGTCGTACTTCGCTTTGGCCGCCGCGCGGTCCTTCTTGCTGGCGTCCTGAATGTCGGCCTTGTACTCGGCCAGGTACACGTCCTTCTTCTTGTCGATCGAGAGGCGTTCTTCCTTGATCGACTGCAAGATTCGACCGGTGCGCTTGTCGTCTTCCTTGCTGGTGCCGCCGGCGCCGCCGCCCTTGCCGCCGCCAGCGCCGCCGCCGTCGCCGGTGTACTTCCCGGGCTTGATGCCCGACCGAATGGCCCGCTTCTCGATTTCCTTCTGCTTGGGAGTCAGGCTTTCGTCCTCGTCCACCGCGTCCAGCTTGGCCTGCAGGAGCTCGGCCTGCTTGTTGACCGGCTCGGGCTTCGGGTTGCCCTGCGTCGTGGTGGTGGTGATGTTGCCCTTCTTGTCGGTCGTGCTGGTGATCAGCGAGGCGCCGGCCGGGAGTACGGTCTGGGTCACCTTCTTCTCGGGCTGGCGCACGCCGGCCCGCGCCAGCTCCTGCTCGTAGACGCTGGAATCCCAGCCGCTGGCGCTGGGCTCTTGCAGCTTGGCCTGCGCCTCGGGCTGGTTCAGCAGCTCGGCAATCTGCATGTTCTGGCCGATGTAGTCCATGGCCTCGGTCATGCCGATCGACTGCACTTCGGCGTCTGGCGAGCTGCTGCGGTCCTTGGTCATCGGGGCGTCGTAGTGCGCCGTGGCTCCCTGGCGGCCCTCGTTGCCGTGGCCGCGGCCGTCCTGGCGCACGTACACCCGGATGGTCGGGATGAAGCGCGGATCCTCGGGCGTGCTGCGCGGGTCGGGGATCAGGTCCACGATTTCCTTGTGCACGATGGTGCCGCCGTGCGGGCTTTTCTCGCCCACGCCCTTGAGCATCTGCGGCTGGTAGAGGTAGTTCAGGCCCGGCAGCGCCTTGGACGGGTCACCGGACTCGATGCCCTGAATGACGGCCATGCCCTGCTGTTCGACCTCGGACGGCTCACCCTGCGGCCCGCGAAGGTAGCGCGTGTGCGCGCGGCCGGTCTGGGTGGTGATGGCGCGCGCCAGTTCTTCACCCGACACGTCGGCCGCGCTGCCGGCGCGCATGATCTTGTCGAGGTCGACCTTGCCCTGCTTCTTGGCGCCCTCGATGTCGATGCCGCCGCGGCGCCGCAGGATGTCCGACTTGGCGTTGCGCAGCGCCAGGCCGCGCTCGGCGAACGCGCGCTGCGTGGCCTCGTCGACCGGGGTTGTGCTGTTGGCCAGGCCCTGTGCCTCGGTGGCGTGCATCTTCTCCTGTTCGCCGAGGGCCGCCAGCTGGTCGGAGTCGGCCTGCCGCTCGATCTGGCGCTGGCGCTCCTGCTCGGCCTGCTGGTCCATGCGATCCTGCCGCTCGTTGTTCCGGCGCTGCTGGGTCACGTCCAGACCGAGCCGGAAGCCAGATTCGAGGCCGACTGCTGCCGCTTCACCCACTGATCGGGCCATGGTGCCGCTCCTTAGAAGTAGTGTCCGGCGATCGCGCCGATCGCGCCGCCGATCAAGGCACCCCACGGGCCGCCGGCTGAGCCGTAGGAGGCGCCGATGGCCATGCCGGCCGCGCTACCGACCGTCGAGCCGAGTTGGCTGTTGCCGGCCTTGCGCTCCTGCTCGAGCTGGTCGTTCTTGATGTTGCGCCGGGTTTCTTCCTCTGCTGCATTGCCGAGCAGCTGCATGCCGGTGCGCTTCTGCGCCGAGCTGAGCCCGAAGATGGTCTCGCCGCCGTTTGCGCTGTTGCGCACGCCCGTTGCCAGGCCGTAGGTGCCGGTGCTCATGGTTTGAGTGCTCCGATGTCAGGTGCGGGGTTGCCGAGGATCGACTGCTGGCGCGCCCGGGTCATGTCGCGCACGCGGTTCTGGGCGCCGACGTCGGCCAAGCTGCGCGCCAGGCCGGTCGAGCGCGTCACGGCCTGCTGCTCGTCGGCGTTCAGGGTCAGGCCCAGGCTACGGATGCGCTGGTCGGTCACGCCGGCCATGCGGTCGAAGCTCTGGTTCACGTCCTCGCTGGCCTCGGTCATCGCGTTGGCCACCACGGTGGGGCTGGTGGCGTATTCGAGCAGCTTGTTCTCCTGCGGCACGCCCAGCTCGTTCAGGTAGGTGTACCAGTTCTCGCGCGTGAGCCGCGCGAAGGTGTCGGCGGCGTAGGTGTCCTGCTTCTTGCCGCGACCCCCGAACTTCAGGCCGATCAGTTTGCGGCGGGGCTTGTCCAGCGGTTCGTCATCGAGAAAGTTCGACATGGGTCACTCCTTTCAACCGTAGCCGCGCTGGCCACGAACACCAGAACGCAGGTCACGCTCGTCCTCTTTTTGCTGGTCGTACCACATGCCAGCGCTAGTGCCGATGATCTTGGTAGCCAGTCCAGCCTCACCGATGCGCGCGTCAAGAGACTGCTGCGCGTCAGCCGCCGCCTGCTGGCCGCTGATGGCGGCGTTGCGGCCCATGGCGTTGATGGTGTCGGCCTTCTCGCCGCGCGCGATCGACGTGACGGCTTGGAGGCCTTGCACGGTCGAGTCGTCGACGGCCTGGTCGGCTGACACGGACCCGAAGGCGGTTGACGTAGCCTGGTCGTTGGCCATGCCGGTGAGGGCCAGCTTCTGGCGCGAGGATCCGACCGTGCCGTTGTTCGAAGCCGCGACCAGCGCCTTCTGGTTGGCCAGGCCGAACTGCGCGGAGGCGTCGGTGCCCGCCAGCGCGGTCGCGTGCCGGCGCTCGGCTGAATCGGCCAGCCCGGCTTTCTCGGTGTCGGCTGCGAAGGCCGTCAGGCGCGGCGCCCAGCGCTTTTTCCAGCTGGCGACCTGCTGCGCGCCCACTTGGGCCATGGCGCGCTGCGCCTCGGTCTCCTTGACCTGCCCTGAAGACTTGCTCATGGAACGCTCCTGTAGAAAAGATCGAAGTCGCACGACCACTCGGGTCCCAGCACACGCAGCCAGCCCGGCCGATCGGACCTGAAAGCCAGTTCGACCGCGCCGAGGTCTCGCGCAATCGTCAGCATGGCCCGCTCTTGCCGGTGGAAAGCACCTGGCCGGCCGGTTGATACCGCGATCAGCACGAATGCCCGCATTGTCCCATCGCCTCGGCCTTCGAGGTTCACCACGACAAGGCCGTCTTCGTTCATCAGGCACGCCGCGGCGTCCCCTTGATCGTCCACCAGCGCCTGCGCGATGCTCTCGGCGGGGATCCAGGCCTTGGCGCGGTCTCGCACGGCGCTCCACACTGCGCCGAACTCGGTCAACTCGAAGCTGGTGCCGGCGATCATGGTCAGAAGGCCGAAACCTCGGCCCAGCTCAGGTCCAGATACCACGTGATGCCGTAGCTGGTGACGTTGAGCGTGCGGTTTTCGACCACAAGGCCCTCGTTCTGGGCGAAGACGAAGGGATGCACCGAGCCGGCGTCCTCGGCGGCCTCGATCGGCCCCCACATGCTCGAGCCGATGGCCGCCGCGACGTTGTAGGGCAGGCTGGCGAAGGGCAGGGAGTCCTTCGTCAGGGTGCCGCCGGTCATGCCGGCCACGTTGGGACTCAAGGCGCGGATTTCGGCGTTGCCGGGGGCGTTGGCCATGCCCGCGCGGCGCTTCGAGACCGTGGGCGTGATCGTGTTCGTGGTGTCGATGACGGTGAAGCTGGTTGCCTTGTAGACGTCCAGCGCGTTCTCCTGCGCGGTGCCGGCCGCGGTCTGCAAGGCTCTAAGCCGCAGGCCGGTGAGCACCAGCAGGTTGCTCGCGTGCGTGTTGCGCAGCGCCAGGATGCGGGCGTTTGCGACCTGCACAGCGGTCGACGCGATGCGCAGCGACGTCGAGTAGTGGCCCAGCACGCCATGGGCGATTGGTCGCAGGGACACGTGCGCCGGCATCTGCGCGACCGCGGTGTCGACGGGGCCGACCCGCTGGATGTTGGCGGTGGTGGTTGGGTCGTTGATGGTGGACATCAGGCACTCACAAGGTAGGCGAAGTTGTAGGGACCGACCACGACACCCGTTGCACGCCAGAAGACGCGGATGGTGGTGGGGCTGTGCACGTAGCCGACGGCGATGATGCTGTCCATCTCGGCCTCGTCGCGGGCGTCACCTTTGGCGGCGATCGGGCTGGCGGTCTGGATGACCTGCACGACCTTGCCGACCGTCAAGCCGGTGAAGATGGCCAGGTCAAAGCTGCCGGAGCTGCGCCCAGCGCCAAGGTCCATGGTGAACTCGTTGAACGTCACCCCGGAAGACCCGGCGCTGATGACGTTGATCTGCTGAGTGATCTGCGCGATCTGGCGCTGCAGCTGGGCAATCGCCTGCGCCGACGTGCTGCCTTCAGCCAGGCCGCGCAGCGCGTTGATTTCGGCGTCGGCCTTCGCCAAGCGCTCGCGGATGTTGTTGACGGCCTGCTCGATGACCTTCGCATCCAGCCCGCGCGGGGTTGGAATGGCTGGTTTGCCGTTGAGGGCCATCAGCTGAACTCCATCGGGTCCTGCGCGAGCTGGTAGGTGCGCACGCGGCTTGTGCCCATCAGCTCCTGCTCGTACTCGTTGTACGTCCGGGTGCCGGGGACCCGGTAGGCCAGCGCCGAGACAGCCACCTTCTCGAAGATTTCCGCGCCATCGCCATACACCCGGGCCAGCAGGTTGGTGTAGTCCTGCGCCCGCACGCGGCCGAAGTGCATGGTGGTCTCGTAGGGCATCAGGTTCAGCCGGCCCTTCCAACGGTAGACGATCTTGTTGGTCGCGTGCGCGTCCCACTGGTAGATGACCGTGGTGCTGGCGCTCACCGCGGTGCTGCCCAGCGGCAGAGAGGCGTCGGTGGGCTCGCTGTTCGACGACAGGATCATGAACATGGCGTCGGTCAGCGGGTCGACGTGCACCGCGGTGGCGTGGTGCGACAGGCGAACCAGCCCGGCGCCGTCGGGCTTGGTGTCCAGCAGGTAGCCCCGGTCGGGTTCCGGCCCGGTGGCCCAGAAGTACAGCGTCTTGTCGTACACCGCGGCCTTGATGGTCGAAGGCGTCAGGGCCTCCCACTGCTCTTTCGTGAAAATCTTCGCGGTGGCGTTGGCCACGTTGCCCGCGCTGCCGGCGCAGACCTGATACCCGTCGGGAGAGGCGAAGCACACGCCGATGCCGTCGAGGAACTTCATGCTGAGCTTGGACACGCAGGCCTGGGCCTCGCCGGGCTTGCTCATGCTGTAGCTGCTCGGGTCGTTGCCCGTAGCCACGTAGACGAAGCTCTTGGTGCCGATGACGATGGTGTTGTCGATGTTGGCGATCGCCACGATGTCGGTGTCGGTCGTCAGGCGGTACAGCACCGGCCAGCCGTGCGGGTGGCCAGAAGCGGAGAGGCAGAGCTGGTTGCGGAAGAAGCCAGCCATGCAGTTGTTCGGCAGGGCGATGATTCCCTGCATCTCGGGGTGCGGCAGGTCCCAGTCTTCGGACTCGAGGGGCGTGCCTGGCGTGGAAATAACGCTGTCATCGAGCACGTCCACGTAGTCGGCCGTGGCCAGGTCGATGGTGTCCACCAGCAGGAAGATGTCGCCGGTGGCACCGCTCACCGCGCGGTAGATGCGCTTCTTGTTGATGCCGTACAGGGCATCGAAGGCGTGGGTGGTGGCGGTGGTCACTGTCACCGCGATGCCGTCGGGGCGCAGCACCGTGGCGCTGGCCGGGCTGGGTGCCGACTCCCAGATGATGCCGGCGCCGCCCACGTTGTCGTTGATGAAGGTGTAGACGTAGCTGGTGGCGGTGTTGACGGCCACGAAGCCGGTCGAGCCGCTGGCGGTCACGTGGATGTTGTCGAAGTTGGTCTGCTGGCCGCTGCCAAGGTCGGCCGCCACGGCGTTGAAGCCGCAGTAGTCACCGAGGATCAGGTCCGGGACCGTGTGTTCGACTGTGGCGATGATGACCGTGGGGGTCGATGCCAGCGCCAGCGTGGCCACGATCTTGGTACTGAAGTCGGAGTTGGCCGTGAGCACGATCTTGATGCGGTACCACGTGGCCATGGTCAGCGGCGCAATCGCCACCTGGTCGAGCCCGGTGCCGGCGTCGGCCCAGTTGGCCACATTGCAGATGGCCAGGTAGGCGCCGCCGCCGGTGCCAAGGGGGAAATGGACCTGCGCGTTGATACCGGCGCCGTCTGCATCGTTGGCGATGCGCACGCGCGACTGGTACTGACCGCCCGCCGAGGTCATGTAGGTGTCGAGCTCCATCTGCACCACGGCGGCCTTGGCCACGCCGAAGTTGCGGTAGGCGTAGCAGGGCTTGTCGTTGTTGTTGTTGTAGAAACTGAGCTTGTAGCTCGGCTGGGTGTTGCCGACCACGACGTCCTGCGTGACGTTGCTGCCGAAGTTCGAGCCGCTGGCCACCAGCGAAGTGGTCCAGGCCGTGGCGAGCTGGTCGCCTGAGTCGGTGATGTCCACGCTGAAGGTGGTGGGCGTCGGATCCACGCCGGCCACCAGCGTGGGCGCCAACGTCGGTGCGGGCATGCCGAGGGGCCGCGTGGCCACCGGGTAGGGCTCAGCGCCGGTGGTGGCCAGGCCGAACGTGGTGTAGCGCGGCGTGGCGTACAGCCCGGGGCTGGTCAGGAAGGTGAAGAAGTTGGTGTCACCCGGGATCAGGCCTCGAGCCACGTCGACCTGCGCGTTCCACGACAGCCATGACCCGTTCAGCTTGTAGATCGTCGACGCGGCTGCCGCCAGGGTCTTCTCGCTCACGAACTGCCGGAAAGCCGTCAGGTCGCCGGTCTCCATGCGGCAGTTGGTCGCCTCCTGCGCCATCTCGGTTGGCAGGGCCCGCGGTGTGACGCGGGGCGCCTCGCCGCGGAAGGATTGGATGTCGAGTTTCATGTGCTGAGCTCAAATTGGAAGCGGTTGCCCACGTTCTTGCCGACCCTGCGCAGCTTAAAGGACCCCGGCACCGCGCCCACAAGGTATTCGACAAGGTACCGATCGCGCTGCTGGCGGTAGTAGAGGTTGCCGGCCCACAGGTACGCGAAGATCACGTCAGACAGGCCTTCGAGGTCGCGGCGCTTCTCGTCGGTGCCGCACTTGCAGCCCGTGGCACCGGCAATCGTGTCGGTCTGGATGCCTGGCAGCGTGGTGTTGAACCAGCGCAGCTTGACCAGGCCGTCCTCCACGTAGGCGATGGTGACCGCCATGTTGGTGTCGAAGGCCAGCGACAGCGACGTGACCACGCCGGTGGGCGTGAAAACCGACGTGACGGTGCCGCCGAGCACCGGCGTGACCTTGACCACGCCGCCCTCGATGTAGCAGCGCCAGTCTTGATAGTCGAGGCCTTGGCTGGGGTCGTTCAACGCGATGCCGCCGCGCTCGAGCGACACCATCGGGTCGGATTCCAGCAGGTCCGGCGACAGCAGGATGCTCGGCAGTGCCGGGTCGATGATGCCCCGCAGTGCCATCAGTGACGCGCCCAGGTGTAGCGAAAGGTGAGGTTCAGCACGTTGGTGCCGTCTTTCAGAATATTCGGGACAAATCCTATCTGAGTTGAAGTTATGGCGCCATTCATCAATATGTTCATGCTTTGAATTCCACCAGATAGGTTTCCCTGTGAGATGTTCGCACTCACCGTGAAATCTCTGTAGTAGTTGCCGTTTGTGTAGGCTTGCAAAGCACCGCCAGTTATCGTGGCCTGAGTACCTGATGCGCCAGAACTTGTAATTCCGTTGATGGTGCCGTTCGTGGCAATCACGTTCAAAGTGCCTACCAAGAAAACACCGTTTGCACTCACCTGGATTAAATTGGCGGCGTTGTAGCAGCGGCTGGTGTAGGCGTGCACGTTGCCGCTGATGGTCACGTTGCCCGTCACGTCGGTGACCTGCGGGTAGATCGTGAAGCGGTAACTCACTTGCAGGATTTCGGTCACCAGCACGGTGATGGTGGTCGGCGAGCCGCCGGCATCGTTGATTCGGGCGCGGCTGAACAGCGTCGAGGCCGTCGAGGCCGACCAGCCAACACCGACCTCGGCCATGTTGCCGACCACGGCGCCCAGAGCGAACTCCCAGACCGTGGTTGTCGTCGAGGCGTAGGTGGATGCGCCCGCGTTCGACCCGCTGTTGGTCAGGGCATTTGACGTGCTGGCCGACTGGCTTTGCAGCGCGGTGTCGCCGTTGGCCGGCGCAGCGGTGCCGGTGCCGATGCGGCAGTGCGAGCAGTGCGTCAAACCCGACCCGAAGCGGTCCAGGCCGATGTCGAGCACCAGGTTGTGGGTCCAAGGTGTTTCCTCGATGACCTCTCGGGTTACCCCGTCCAGCCGCCGCAGCTGAAACTCGCCTCCCAGCTCGATCGGCACGCGAATCAGCTTGTTGAG
>Ga0209865_1000023_pt1 | contig 14083 bp, 12 predicted proteins | sample GWRWT4_1July14_FD_187189 | JGI IMG/M metagenome (GOLD analysis project Ga0209865, IMG submission 187189) | Sand microcosm microbial communities from a hyporheic zone in Columbia River, Washington, USA - GW-RW T4_1-July-14 (SPAdes) (version 2) | ecosystem: Engineered > Artificial ecosystem > Sand... | reverse complement strand
GTAACGCGCACATCCTTGATGTCGTTGACGGCGCCGATGAAATCCTTCCAGAAGTCTTTCAAGACCTGTTGCCAGGAGATTTCGTTGTTCGAGATGCGGTCGAGCTGTTCTTCCAGCGCCGCCGTGAAATCGAACTCGACATAGCGCGCAAAGTAATTCTCGAGGAACGCCACGACGACGCGGCCTTTGTCCTCGCCGTGCAGACGCTTCTTCTCAAGCTTCACATAGCCGCGGTCCTTCAGCACTTGCAGGATCGACGCGTAGGTCGACGGCCGGCCGATGCCGAGTTCTTCCAGCCGCTTGACCAGCGTCGCTTCCGAATAGCGCGGCGGCGGCTGGGTGAAGTGCTGGTTGGCCTCGACCCCGCGCTTGGCGGGGGTATCACCAGCCGCCAGCACCGGCAGCATCGCGCTTTCGTCCTCGTCCTCGCCCGGCTTCTGGTCGAGCGTTTCGTCATAGACCGCAAGGAACCCGGGGAATTTGATCACCTGGCCATTGGCGCGCAGCTCGTGGCTCCCGGTGCCATCGCGCAAGGTGACGCTGGTGCGCTCGATCACAGCCGAGGCCATCTGGCTGGCGATCGCGCGCTTCCAGATCAGCTCATAGAGCTTCGCTTCATCACCGCTACCGTGGCGGTCCTTGCCGAAATCGGTCGGGCGGATTGCCTCGTGGGCTTCCTGGGCGTTCTTGGCCTTGCTTTCATAAATGCGCGGCTTTTCAGGTAGGTAATGGCCATTGTTATAGCGATCTGCGATGGCTTTGCGCGCCGCCGAGATCGCGCTCGAATCCATCTGCACCCCATCGGTCCGCATGTAGGTGATCGCGCCCGCCTCATAGAGCGTCTGCGCCACCCGCATGGTGTGGCTGGCCGAAAAGCCCAGCTTGCGCGAAGCTTCCATCTGCAGGGTCGAGGTAGTGAACGGCGGGTACGGGTTGCGGCGGGTCGGCTTGGTCTCAACCTCGGCGACGCGGAACGCGCCTGCTTCAACCGCAGCCTTGGCGCGTTCGGCAGAGCCGGCATCGCCGAGGCTGAGCTTGTCGAGCTTCTGCCCTTCGAACTTGACCAGCCGCGCCGGGAATTCGGTGCCGAGGTGCTCGAGCCGGGCCAGCACCGACCAGTATTCCTGCGGCTTGAAAATCTCGATCTCGTGCTCGCGCTCGCAAATCAGCCGCAGTGCCACTGATTGCACGCGCCCTGCGCTCTTCGCGCCGGGCAGCTTGCGCCACAGCACCGGCGACAACGTGAAGCCGAACAGGTAATCAAGCGCGCGGCGGGCGAGGTAGGCGTCGATCAGGTCCTGATCGAGTTCACGCGGAGCCTTCATCGCCGCCAGGATCACGTCCTTGGTGATCGCGTTGAAGGTGACCCGCTCCACCTCCTTGGGCAGCGCCTTCTTCTTGGCCAGCAATTCGCGCACATGCCACGAGATCGCCTCACCCTCACGGTCAGGGTCGGTGGCGAGGATCAGGCGGTCGGCGGTCTTGGCCGCATCGGTGATCGCCTTCACCTGCCGCGCCTTGTCGCCATAGAGTTCCCAGTCCATCGCGAAGTCTTCGTCGGGGCGGACCGAGCCGTCCTTGGGCGGCAGGTCGCGGACGTGGCCGTAAGAGGCCAGGACCATGTAGTCCTTGCCCAGGTATTTCTCGATGGTTTTGGCCTTGGCGGGGGATTCGACAATGACAAGTTGCATGATGGTTGGGATCGCCCTTACGCGTATGTGTACACACGCGCGAGGGTGGCGGGGTGCTTAGCCCTTCGTCAAGGGCGTCCTTTGCCAGGCCAAAAAGAACCCGATCCCAAGCAGCACGTCGATCCCGGCAAAGACCGCGACTGGCGGAGGGACCGGATAGCCGCGCGCATAGAGCGCCAGTGCGGGCAGGCCGAAGACCATCTTCTCGGCGATAGCATAGGGCATCAGCGCGCGGTATTTCACCGGATCGCTGCCGATGGTCCAGAACACGCCCTGAAACACCAAGGCGAGGCCGACGAAGCCCAGGAACACTTCCGCGCCTGCTGGCGGTAGCGGGGTGAAGTACAGTGGCAGCAGAACGATCACGCCATAGATCGCCGCCCAGCGGAACATCCGTGGTGGAAACTTGCCCATTGCCCCCTCTCCCTCTCAGTCGCGTCGGGAGATAGGTTGCAATATTGCTACTGATCTCGCAAGCCCCCGGGCGGGATCACGCATTTGCCGTGGTCGTAGTTGCCGACCTCGCGGATCACTTCGTTCTTTTCAGGTTCAATCCGGCGGCCGGAAATCTGGCTGTCGATCACCCGGCGCAGCAAGGCGTCGAGCCGGGTGACGAGGTAGCAGTCAATCGCGGGCGGCGCGTGACGGTTGCCGATGCCGCTGTCATCGGTGAGGAAGGTGTAGCGGCTCTGGGTGATCGCAGCCATCGCGCGCATCACGTATTCGGCCTTGTCGGCCACGCCTGAGGCGGCGACGGGCACGATCTGGACGCGCTTGTGCCGCAAGACTTCACTGGCGCGCCAGGTCAGGCCAACGTTCTGGTCATGCGGCGGGGCATCGGCGACCAGGAGCAGCGACTTGACCGCATCGGGGCGCCAGTCCTGCCCGGCGGCGCGGACCATCGCCTGATCCATCGCTTCGGGATAGTCCCCGCCCCCGCCGGCCCAGCGCTGGCCCAGCTCGGCCTGAGCGCGATTGAAATCGCGGGTCAGCGGCACGGTCTGGGTGACATAGTCGTCGCCCACGTCGCGGTAGAACACGAAGCCGACGCGGATATCGAGCCCCGGATGACGGGCGCGCAGCGAGGACAGGATCGATTGCAGTTCGGCCTGGAGATAGCGGATCTCGTCGCTCATCGATCCGGTGGTGTCGATCACCAGCATCAGGTCGAGCTTCTTGGCACCCACCGCATCGCTGCGCTGGGTGAACTGGACCTGCTGGCCGCCGCCGCCCGAGGCAATCGCCACTTCGCGCCATTCGTCCTGCCCGGCGCGCAGCCAGACCTTCTGGCCGAGCCGGTCAAGCTCGGGAAAGAAGCTGACCGTGCCATCGGCCGTGGTCGCCAGCCGCAAGCGCCCGCCATCGGCGCAGGCCAGCTCGACGGGAGCGAAAGGCACCGGACGGCCGGAGCGGTCCTTGACCGCAACGGTCAGCACTCGTGAGGTATCGAGCCTTGGTAGCTCCGGCATCGACTGACCCAGGTTGGCGCGGCGCAGGTACGAGGCATAAAGTTCGGGGTTGAGCAGGTCATCGTGCTCGCCCGCGGTCAGCAGCCCTGATTGCGGGCGCGGCTGGGGGCGGCGCGGATAAGGGGTGGTTGTCCTGTCTGGGAAACCGGCGGTTTCGCCGGGCATGACTTTGGCCGTGTCGGCGGGTGCTTCTCTGGCCTCGAAGTCGCTTCCGGCAGCAGCCGGGGAGTCGCCCGCAACAATAACATCACGCGCTGACCCGCTGGCCGCTGCCGCATCGGCAGGCGGTGGAGGAGGCGCAGATGGCATCGCCTCAGTCGTTGGCGCGGCCGACTTGCTGCGCACCGGCATCGGGCGCGGCGTCGGACGCTGCTGCTGGTCCCAGTGCTCGGCACCCAGCTGCGGCAGCGGGCCGGGGCGATAACACAGACCCTTGCCGCCTTGCTGCGGCGCGCTCCGCTCTGGCGGCACGGCCGAGGCCGGACCCTGGGCCAGCATGGCGACGATGGCGAATGTGGAAACCAGGCTGCGCATTGATGTGTCCCTCCTGCGGCTTGTCCAAGCCGAGGGGTGCGTCAGCAGCGATGAACCGTTACTGAATGTTACAAAGTATCATTCAACCCGCCAGACTGACCCGGCCCGCGGCATGGCGGACCAGCTTGCCCGCCAGCTCCAGCTCGAGCAGCGCGAGCTGCACTGCGGCCGCGCTCTCCCCGCTCTGGCGGATCAGCTCATCGACCGGGACTGGCGCGGTGGTGAGCAGCCCGGCGACATCGGCGGGTTCATCCCCAAGCTCATCGGGCAAGGCCGAATAGCCCGCCGCCGCCTCGCGGAAAGTCGAGCGCGGGCTACCGGTGAAGCCGGTGACCAGTTCGATCACATCGGCCGCGCTTTGCACCAGTACGGCCCCGTCGCGGATCAGCTGGTTGCAGCCCTGCGCCCGCGGATCGAGCGGGGAACCGGGCACCGCCATCACTTCGCGCCCGGCCTCTCCGGCCAGCCGCGCGGTGATCAGCGATCCCGACTTGGGCGCGGCTTCGACCACAAGCGTGCCTGCGCAAAGCCCGGCGATGATCCGGTTGCGCGAGGGGAAGTGGCGGGCCAGCGGCTCAGTGCCGGGGGGCTGTTCGGCCAACAAGAGCCCGCGCGTGGCGACCTCTTCCTGCAAGTCAGCATGTTCGGGCGGATAGGCAATGTCGATCCCGCTGGCGATCACGCCAATGGTGCCGCCGTCCAGCGAAGCGCGGTGCGCCGCCCCGTCGATCCCGCGCGCCAGGCCCGAAACCACCACGAACCCGGCGTCGGACAGCTCGCCCGCAAACTGCCGCGCCAGCTTGACCGCCGCCGCGGAGGCATTGCGCGCGCCGACTATGGCGACGCTGGGGCGCAAGGCCAAAGCGGTATCGCCCCGGCAGGTCAGGATCGGCGGAGCGCTGTCGAGTTCCCCCAGCAAGGCCGGGTACTCAGGCGAATCGTGGAACAGATACCGCGCCCCGGCCGCGCGCACCGCCGCCACTTCCTTGGCCACCCGGCCCTCGTCAGCGATGCGGTAAGCCCCGCCCTTCCCCGCCAGATCGGGCAGAGCCGTCAGTGCCGCCTGCGCATTGCCGAACCGACGCATCAGTTGGCGATAGGAGACCGGCCCGACATTGGGCGAACGCAGCAGGCGGATGCGGGCAAAGGCTTCCTCCTGCTCAAGCATGGCCTAGCTCTTCTGCCCGACCTTGGGTTCGGTCCCGGCGCGGATACGCGCGATGTTTTCGCGGTGGAGCCAGAACACCAGCGCGCTGATGAACGCCAGGACCGGAAGCAGATCGATGCGCCCCAGCAAGATTGCGGCCACCCCGGTTGCTGCCACCGCGGACAATCCAGCAGCCGATGAAATCCGCGTCACCGCAACCACGGCCAGCCAGACTGCCGCATAGGTCAGCCCGATCGGCCACGAGAGAGCCAAGGTAACTCCCAAGGTGGTCGCCACACCCTTGCCGCCCTTGAACTTCAGCCAGACCGGGAAACAATGGCCGAGCACCGCACCCAGCCCGGCCAGCGGCGCGCCCAGACCAGCCACGGCGAGCGTCGCGGGAACAGCGAACCATCGCATGGCCAGCCACACCGCCAGGAAGCCCTTGGCCCCATCGAGCAGCAAGGTCGCCGCGGCCAGCCCCTTGTTGCCGGTGCGCAGCACATTGGTGGCGCCGATATTGCCCGAACCGATGCTGCGCAGGTTGCCTTCGCCAAACAGGTTGGTGAGGATCAGCCCGAACGGGACCGAGCCGAGCAGGTACCCCAAGGCCAGTGCGTACAAACCTTCCATCGCGCCACCTTCCCTTTCCCTGCCACTCGTAGCTAAAAGGGGGGCCAGTTAACAAGCGCGCTTTGGGGGATTGCCACGCAAATGGACGCATCGGCTCCGCTGCTGTTGTTCGATTCCGGAGTCGGCGGGCTGTCGGTGCTGGCCGAAGTGCGCGCGTTCTTGCCAGACGCCCCGGTGATCTACGCCGCTGACAACGGTGGGCTGCCCTATGGCACCAAGAGCGAGGCCGAAGTCGCGGCACGGGTCTGCGGTCTGCTGGGGCGGATGAGCGAGCGTTACAAACCACGCCTGATCTGCATCGCCTGCAACACCGCCAGCACGATTGCACTGGGCATGGTCCGCGATGTGCTCAACGTGCCGATCGTCGGCACGGTTCCGGCGATCAAACCCGCGGCCGAACAGACCCGCAGCGGAGTGATCGGCCTGCTCGGCACCGCCGCGACGATCCGCCAGCCCTATGTTGACCGCCTCTCGGCAGAGTTCGCTGCCGACAAGGCCGTGCTGCGCTTTGCTGCGGGCGAACTGGTCGGCGCGGCCGAGGCCAAGCTGCGCGGCGAACCGGTCGATCCGGCGGTGATCGCGCGGGCGGTGGCTGGCCTGCGCGATCAGCCCGGCGGCGCGGATATCGATACGGTGGTGCTGGCCTGCACCCACTTCCCGTTGCTGGAGAAGGAACTCGGCACGGTCTTCGGGCCCGGAGTGCGGTTCGTCGATGGGGCCAAGGGCATCGCCCGGCGGATCGCGCACCTCACCAAAGGTCAGCCTTTCGAGCGCGCCCGCGAAGATTTCGCGCTGTTCACTCGCCAGGATGACAGCCTTGCCAAACTTGCACCGGCGCTGGCACACTACGGGCTTGCGAGGGTGGAGGTCCTGCAATGACCAAGCGGCTGAACTGGATCCTGGCCGTGGTGCTGGTCCTGGTCGGATTGCCTTATTACTGGCTGCTGATCGACAATCGCGCCGGTGACGCCCAGCCCAAGCCGATCAGCATCGCCCAGCTGCGGCAAGCGGCAGCGGCGCTGCCCGGCGCTGCGCCCACAACCGTCGAGGTTGAGCTGGTGACCTTCCGGCGCTTGCCCGGCGATCTGTTTGCCGCCGGATCAGGGATCAAGCGGCGGCTGATCGGAGTGATGGTCTGGCGGCTGCCAATCCCCGGCAAAGGTCCCCTGGTGATCGACAGCGCCCTGGACGCCGCGGCGGCAAAGCAGATGGGGATGGAACAGTTCAAGCCCGATGCCTGGCAGCGCGCAGTCACCGCGCTGGGCGAAGCTTCGATGATCCTGATCACTCACGAACATGCCGACCACCTGGGCGGCGTGGTTTCGCAGGGTCGGCGCGACGTGCTGGACCGGACCCTGTTCAATCCCCAGCAGCTGCCGGGCAACCGCTGGACCGATCTGCTGACCTGGCCGGCCCCGCCCTTGCCCCAGCCCGCAATCACCGGGCCTGCCATCAGGCCGGTCGCCCCCGGTGTGGTGGTGATCCCCGCGCCCAGCCACACCGCCGGATCGCAGATGGTCTATGTCCGCCTGGCCGATGGCCGCGAATACCTGTTCACCGGCGATATCGCCACGCTGGCCCAGAACTGGCAGGAACAGCGCGCCCGCTCGCGCCTGATTGGCGACTGGTTGGCGCCGGAGGACCGCGGCGAAGTCTATGCCTGGCTCAAGACCATCGCCGCGCTGAAAGCTGCTGAACCCGGGCTGGTGGTCTTGCCCGGCCACGATTTCGAATGGATCGCCGATCCCTTGAACAATACCGGCGTCCAGAGCCAGTTCATGAAACCGGCCGATTGATCCAGCGCAAAGTGTTTGCACTGGCAATCGGTCAAAGCTTGGCGTAGAGCGCGCAGCAGTTCGGCGCGCTGCCGGGGGATTCTAGACACGTGAACTACGATCACATCTTCGATCAGGCGATCGAGCGGCTGCATTCCGAAGGGCGCTACCGCGTCTTCATCGACATTCTGCGCAACAAGGGCGCCTACCCCAACGCGCGCTGCTTTGCCGGGCACAACGGTCCCAAGGACATCACCGTGTGGTGTTCGAACGACTACCTCGCCATGGGCCAGCACCCCAAAGTGATCGAAGCGATGGAAGCGGCGCTGCACGATGTCGGCGCAGGCTCTGGCGGCACTCGCAACATTGGCGGCAACACGCATTACCACGTCGATCTTGAGGCTGAGCTGGCCGACTTGCACGGCAAGGACGGCGCGCTGCTGTTCACTTCGGGCTATGTCTCGAACGATGCGACGCTCTCGACGCTCGCCAAGGTCCTGCCCGGCTGCGTGATCTTTTCGGACGAACTCAACCACGCCTCCATGATCGCGGGAATCCGCAACTCCGGCGCGGAAAAGCGGGTGTTCCGCCACAACGATCTTGAACATCTGGAAGAGCTGCTGGCCGCTGAAGCGCCCGAAGTGCCCAAGCTGATCGCGTTCGAATCGGTCTATTCGATGGAAGGTGATGTCGCCCCGATCCACGCGATCTGTGATCTGGCCGACAAGTACAACGCGCTGACCTATATCGACGAAGTCCACGCGGTGGGCATGTACGGCCCTCGCGGCGGCGGGATCAGCGACCGCGACGAGGCAGCACACCGGATCGACATCATCGAAGGCACGCTGGGCAAGGCGTTCGGCGTGATGGGCGGCTATATCGCGGCGGACAGCCGGATCATCGACGTGATCCGCAGCTATGCCCCGGGCTTCATCTTCACCACCAGCCTCTCGCCCGTGCTGGTCGCGGGCGTGCTGGCCGCAGTCCGCCACCTCAAGAGCTCGAGCGCCGAGCGCGAGGCACAGCAGGCCAATGCCGCGATGCTCAAGCAGCTCTTCCGCGAAGCCGGGCTGCCGGTGATGCTCTCGACCACGCACATCGTGCCCTTGATGGTCGGCGATCCGGTCAAGGCCAAGGCGATCAGCGATGTGCTGCTGGCCGAATACGGCGTCTATGTGCAGCCGATCAACTATCCCACCGTCCCGCGCGGCACCGAGCGCCTGCGCTTTACGCCCGGCCCGGCCCATACCGAGCCGATGATGGTGGAACTGACCAAGGCCTTGGTCGAAATCTGGGAACGCATGGACCTGGCGCTGGCCGCCTGAATATTATTGAGCCAGCGTTAGCTTCGATTCCTGCTGGACCGCCCCAAAGAATCCGTTACGACTCCGCGCCGTGCAAAGGGCACGAGGGTTTCGAAGTGATCGTCAGATCACCGAGGTCGTAGGGAGTGGGACATGGCAACCGATTGGGCCGCAGACGTCAAGAAATACGTAGCCGATGCCGATGATGCCGCGATCGCCGGGATCGTCCGCTATTGCGGGATTGCATTGCGCAACCGCGATTCGTCGCTGGTTGCGTTCAGCGACAAGACCGAGACCGACCGGGTCCGCAACAATTTTCTCAAGAAAAAGCTTGGCCTGACTCAAGCTGATTCCTCGCTCGACAAGGCGATCGCCAAGGTTGGCGAAGTGATGAAGGCCGACCGCACCAAGAACCGCGTGACGGTCTATTACCTGCTCGCCGCCGAGTTCAAGAAGCTCGACATGTTCGTCAAGAAGACCGCGGCCAAAGCTCCGGCGAAGGCTGCTGCGCCCAAGGCTGCTGCCAAGGCTCCAGCCGCCAAGGCTCCGGCGGCCAAGGCCGAAGCCAAGGCTCCCGCCAAGAAGGCGGCCCCTGCTGCGAAGAAAGCTGCAACTGCCAAGCCAGCGGCAAAGGCCGCAGCACCCAAGAAGGCGACTGCGAAACCGGCAAAGGCAGCAGCCCCGAAGAAGGCTGCCGCGCTGAAGAAAGCTGCCGCCCCCAAGGCCGCAACCAAGCCCCAGGCGCTGGTGGACAAGCCGGCGGAAGTTGCTGCCCAAGCGGCCGCACCGGCAGCGGCTCCGGCTCCGGCTCAGGCTTCGGCGCCTGCTCCGAAGGCTGCTGCCAACCCAGGTACCAGCGCCGCCGACGACGGTGCCGGACTGGGGGCGCTTTGGTGGGTATTGACGATTGCCTTGGTCCTGTTCGTCCTGTGGTGGCTGATGGGCTGAAGCCCGGCACCTGGACATACGAAAGGGCGGGATCGCAGTGCGATCCCGCCCTTTTCATTTCAAACCGGCATGCCGTTCAGCGCAGCGAGACGACGTTGTCCTTGGCGCGGGGGTCCTGGCGCTCGCCGGTATATTGGCTGGCCATCGGCTCGTCAGACACCTCGATCGCCTCGGCCTGGCCGAAGCCGTTGAAGGCGGTCTTCATCGCCGCGCCATAGGCACCCAGCATGCCGACTTCGATATAGTCGCCGGCCTGGATGTCGGCCGGCAGCTGGAACGGGCCTTCCATGAAGTCGGCATCGTCGCAGGTCGGGCCGTAGAACGAGAAAGAGGTCAGCACGTCCGAGCGCCCTTCGGTGAGGCAACGCACCGGGAAGCGCCAACCCACGTGCGCCGCATCGTAAAGCGCGCCATAGGCCCCGTCGTTGATGTAGAGTTCCTCGCCCCGGCCCTTTTCGACCTTGACCACCAGCGAGGAGTATTCCGCACACAGCGCCCGGCCGGGCTCGCACCACAGTTCGGACGAATAGCTGACCGGCAGCGATTCAGCCGCACGGTCGATCGCGCCGAAATAGTCCTCAAGCGGCGGCGGTTCCATGCCCGGATAGATCGAGGGAAAGCCCCCGCCAACGTCGATGATATCGACCGTGACCGCGGCATCGACAATCGCCGCGCGGACGCGCTCGATTGCCGTGACATAGGCAAACGGCGTCATCGCCTGGCTGCCGACATGGAAGCAAACGCCCAGCGCGTCGGCGACCTGGCGGGTCGCCTGCAGCAAGGGCGCGGCATCGGCCAGGTCGATCCCGAACTTGGCGGCGAGGCTCAGCTCCGAAAACTCTGACGAAACGCGCAGCCGCACGCAAAGCGACAGGTCAGTCGCGCCGTCGGTGGCTTCGACGATCTTGGTCAGCTCTTCATGGCTGTCGAGGCTGAACACGTGCACGCCGTGGACCTTGTAGGCCTCGGCAATCGCGCCCTTCGACTTTACCGGGTGCATGAAGCACAGCACGGCTTCGGGCAAGACCGAGCGGACCAGCCGGACCTCGGCGATCGAGGCGACGTCGTAATGGGTCACGCCTGCGCCCCACAGCACCTTGAGCAGGTCAGGCGAAGGATTGGCCTTCACCGCATAGAGCGACTTGCCCGGAAACTTCTCGGCAAAGAAGCGGGCGGCGCGCGCGGCGGCGTGCGGGCGGTTGAGAATGACCGGTTCTTCGGGCGAGAGCGCGCGAACTACGGACAGAGCGTCAGGATACTGGTGCAACTCAAGGGACCCCCAATAGGCCTTTCGGCCAGGTAACACGAAGACGAGGCTGCCTTGCGGTTATTGGAAGTCCCCTTGGGGCAGCGGGGCTGGCCTATAAAGATTCGCACCTTAACTGCAAGTGAAAATCAAGCCCGTTTCACCCCTTCATCAGGTGATCGGCGACGGCGCGGTACGCCGGGAGCGAGGTGGGGTCGAAGGCGCCATTGGCGGCGATCGGATGCGAGCCGAAGCGGGCGATGGTGACTTCGGCCACGGGGTCGATCCAGATCGCCTGGCCGTGGATCCCGCGCGCGGAAAAAGCGCCATGATTTCCGCCCATTGACCACCATTGGCTGTTGTAGGAGCCGCCCGGAATCCACTCGTATCCGGCCGGCGCAAAAGCCGCCACGCTGCCCCCGGCCTTGATGCTGGCGACCGCCGGCTGGGCAATCGCCTGCCCGCCATTGCCATGCCCGTCGCAGCGCATTGCCTCACCAAACCGGGCCATGTCGCGCAGCACCGGATTGAGCCCGCCGCCCGCGAAAGGCATTCCGGTCGAATCGATCAGGAAGTCGGCGTCCTGTTCCATCCCCAGCGGTGCCCAGATTCGCTCCGACAGGACCGCATCGAGTCGCTTGCCTTCGGTCCGCGCCACCAGCCAGCCGAGCACTTCGGTGTTGCAGGTGCGATAGGTGAAGCGTTCGCCGTGCTCGCCCGCCTTGGGGATCGTCGGCAGGTACGAATAGACATCGCCTGCCCCCGCATAGCCGGGCGCGCGCGGGGTGAGCCCCAGCGCGTTGCTCATCGCGCCAATCCCCGAATTGGGGTCGGTATATTCTTCCGAGAAATCGAGCGCGGTGGTCATGTCCATGACCTGGCGCAACGTCGCATCGGCAAAGCCGCTGCGGGCCAGTTCGGGGATCAGCTCGGCCATCGGTCCGGAAGGATCGAGCCGCCCTTCGGCGATGAGCATTTCGGCCAAGGTGCCGACAAAGCTCTTGGTCACCGAAAAGGCGATATGCGGCGTGTCGCGGCGGGTTACGCCAAGGTAGCGTTCGTAAACCACCGTGCCCTTGTGGACCACCATCACGGCATCGGTGAAATTGACCGCCAGGGCCTCTTCCCAGCTCAGCTCGCGCCCATCGTCCAGCGCGTTGAAACGCACGCCGTCGATATCATCGCGCAAGGCCTCGGGCAGCTCCCACACCGGGCCATAACCGCGCGAGACCCGCACCGTCGGCAGAAACTCGCGCATGTGCGAAAAGGCATAGCGGTGCGTGGGAAAGCGCATGTGATCGGCGCGTTCCCACGCCAGCCGTTTGGCATCGGGCGGCGGGAAGCCCTGCATCCAGCCCATGGCCACGGGATCGGAAGTATGGGCGTCGAGGATCGTGTCGGGCATGCGGCTCTCCTTGCACGCCAGCTTAGCCTGCTGGATGGGTTGTGCCAGTTTTTGTTCACGCGGAAACGCGGAGACGCGGAGGATGTTGCGTCGAGCCGAAGGCACAGTGATCAAGTTCGGCAGTTCGTTTTGGGCGACCATCGAACAACAAGGCGGCTTCGCCGCAGGCTCGACTCCTCCGCGTCTCCGCGTCTCCGTGTGAACCCAATCAACTCAGCCGGTCGCGGAAGTCCTCGTAACCAAACCGCTTCACGCATTCGAGGCTGTCGCTCTCGCTGTCCCACAGCCAGATCGAGGGCAGCGGTACGCCGTTGAAGGTGGTGGTCTTGACCATCGAATAGTGCGCCTGATCGAGGAAGGCGAAGCGCTGGCCGACCTGCGGCCCCTCGGCAAAGCGGTAGTCGCCGATCACATCACCGGCCAGACAGCTCGGCCCGCCCAGCCGCACTGCCCCGCCCGCGGCTTCGTCGATTTCGGTATCGATCGGCGGCAGCTCGCCCAGCATCGCCGGACGGTACGGCGCCTCGATCACATCGGGCATATGGCAGGTCGCCGACACATCGACGATCGCCACCGGCATCCCGTTCTCGCCCAGATCGAGTACCGTGCCGACCAGGATTCCGGCATCGAGCGCCACCGCTTCACCGGGTTCGAGATAGACTTCGGCCTGGGTATCGTCCTTCAGGTCGATCAGGAATTCGACCAGCTCGTCGCGTTGGTAATCGGCGCGGGTAATGTGGTGCCCGCCGCCCAGGTTGAGCCATTTGAACTGACCGAAATAGGGCTCGAGATAGTCGAACGCCGTGTCCCAGGTGCGCTTGAGCGGTTCAAGGTCCTGCTCGCACAGGGTGTGCATGTGGATTCCGTCGACCAGCTCCATATGCTCTTCGGTCAGCTGATCGATCGGAAAGCCCAGCCGCGAATGCGGCGCGCATGGATCATACCTCGGCACTTCACCTTCGGGATGCAAGGGATTGATCCGCAGGCCAATATCGAACGACTCACCGCGCGCGCGGGCAGCATCGATGATCGCCGAACAGCGCAGGATCTGCTGCGGCGAATTGAAGATCACATGGTCCGACAGGCGCAGGATCTCGTCGAGATCCTCGGGCTTGTAGGCCGCACAATAGGTCGCAATTTCGCCGTCATAGAACTCGCTGGCCAGCCGCGCTTCCCACAGGCCAGAAGTGCAGACCCCGTCGAGGTATTCGCCCACAATCGGCGCGGTGGACCACATCGAAAACGCCTTGAGTGCCGACAGCAGCTTGATCCCCGCCCGGTCGCGGACATCCGCGAGGATCGCCAGATTCTCCCGCAACCGCGCGGCATCGACCACGAAGCTGGGGCTATCGACGCGGTTCAGATCAAACTGGGCAAAAGCGCCCGGATCGCCGGCTCTGGTTTCCATTTGTTGGGTCCGATTAGTTCACGCAGAGGCGCAGAGAAGAAAGGAGAGGCGCAGAAGGATTAATCGGCATGGTAGCCGTTGGCCACTCTTCGGATGCCATCTTTCATCGTCTCGTCCGAAAAATTCAAAAGCAGCCCAACGGGCTGCTTGAGCAATCTGAGATAGGTCAGGACTTGTTTCGCATGCGCCCTGCTCAGTTGTTCAACTGCCTTGATCTCGAGAACGAGGCGGTCTTCCACAAGGATGTCAATTTTGAAGGCCGGATCGAATGTCTCTCCGTCAAAGACGGCTCTCACCTGAACCTGCCTTTCAACCTTGAGGCCACGCTTTCGCAAGCGCCCCGCCAAGACAGATTCATAAACAGATTCAAACAACCCGGGCCCAAATTCCCTATGAATGCCGATCGATTCGGCGATTACGATTTCGCTGAGCTCGTTGATCGCAGTCACAACAACTCTGCGCCTCCACTTTCTTCTCTGCGCCTCTGCGTGAACTATTCCACGCTATCGCTCAAAACTCCACC
>Ga0209865_1000018_pt1 | contig 14868 bp, 14 predicted proteins | sample GWRWT4_1July14_FD_187189 | JGI IMG/M metagenome (GOLD analysis project Ga0209865, IMG submission 187189) | Sand microcosm microbial communities from a hyporheic zone in Columbia River, Washington, USA - GW-RW T4_1-July-14 (SPAdes) (version 2) | ecosystem: Engineered > Artificial ecosystem > Sand... | reverse complement strand
GTATTGGAGTAACTGAATTTCGGCCGTAAACGGTCGCCTTTTATAGACGTTGGCTGCGCTTTAGATAATTTGCATATGCGAACTTGCATATACATTTGCATATACATTTACGTATACATTTACATATACATCTACATATACATTTACATATACATTTGCATATACATTTATATTGCATATGCAAATTAGCAAAAGCGCAGCCATTGTCTATAAAAGGCGACCGTTTTCGGCCGAAATTCAGTTCCTCCAATTCGCAAGGTGAACTGCTGCCGCATTTTTTTTCAACGACTCCTGTTAGACATCAGCCTATACCTGCCGGCACGCATCGATTTAGAGATCAGTATAGACTTGCTTAATTACAGTCGGAATAGCTGGGATAACTAGCTAGCGCAACCTAGCTAGACAGACCTGCTAGCACAAGTGTTTAACTTTTCCAGCATCGAACATCACGTATTTCTCCGTGTACCCATAGAAACATCGAAGCGTACAACAAACGACTTTGCAGACACACCAAGAGTGTTTGGGAAGCGCAACACTTACCGATCTACTTATCGTAGACTCGCTGTCTATATAAACCGCACATGGCTAACCAAAATACACTACAGACACATATTATTCAACTCATTGATAGCCACATGTCAGGAGCACCCGCAGCGAAGCAGCCTCGAGTGGAGGAAGACAACAACAACGAAGCTTCTGGAAATCAGCAAGAACCACCGGAAATCGAAGAGAGACCTCGAGAGTTCGAACAGCTACCAGCTCTACTCGAAGGCGGAACCACACAGTTCGGCAATGGTACAATCAAAACGCAGACGTGGAATCCTTCGGAGTCTTGTACCTCACTACCTGAATTCCTTCTAGCCTTTGAGGGTATCGTTTCGCGTTTCATATCGAACAAAGTCCAAAGCCGGCCAGCAGCGGCGAAGGTACTTCTAGATGTAAACGTCGAATACGCTAAGCTTGTCGGTGACAAGCTAGAGGCAACTGTTAAAGCCGTCTTGCGTTCTACAGCGATAGCGGTAACACCAGGACAAGACGCTGATGAAGTTGCAAGCAAGCTGTGCGATGTAGTATGGCAGCGAAATCAGAATTTCATTAGCCAAAAGTCCGGCCTGATCGTCTTTCAAGTACACTGGGGCAAAATAACAGTAGGTTCATTCAATCCTCTTCGTGGTGCAGCATATGTTGAACTACCACCCAGAGTTCGTGCGAAAAAGGCTGTGATAAATGTCAAGAACACAGACGAAAGATGCTTCGGATACGCGATACTCGCTTGCAAGTACGCACATCAAGTGCAGAAGAAAACGGCCAACGACCCGAAACACTACACTAAGTACTTTGCTGCAGAAGGACTCAATCAAATTCGATACCCAGTAGCCATCTCAGAGCTGAGTGAAGTAGAGCACACGCTGAATATTGCATTCAACGTTTTCAGCTTCACAGATGACGCCGGCGAAGGGATGTATCCAGCGTACTTGAGCCAAATTAATCGTAAAGCGGCAATCAATTTGTTGTACTGGCGAGGACATTACTCGTGGATTTCAAAGTTTTCTAGACTAATGTCAAGCGTTACGAAGCATCAGGCGAAAAAGCATTTTTGCATGAAGTGTCTAGGACACTTTAGCAGCGAAAACGTACTATTGCGGCATGAGGAGTTGTGCTCAGGCGATGTGTGCCAACAGGTAATGACAATGGCGCCAGAAAACAGCATTCTTCAATTCACCAACACACGGTATCAACAACGATGCCCGTTTGTCGTATATGCTGATTTCGAGTGCATTACCAATCCGATACAGCAGCACCAACAACAAGACCAGGAAATACCCGAAAATGCAGATCCGCTAGACATCGAGCCAAAGGCGGCTTACCAAGTGCACAAGCCATGCTCCGTAGGACTGCTTCTAGTCAGCACGTTAGACAACGCAGCTGGAAATACGCCAGCACACCACTATGAGCATCACTTCGGAGAAGACTCCCCAACATGGTTCCTAAATCGGCTGGCCGAAATTGAGGACCAATGTATGACACTTCTATTGAATCCTGAACGGTTAATTATGACAGCAGAAGATATACAAAGGTTTCAAAGTGCCAAGGAGTGTTACTTGTGTCGTAAAGCGTTTCGTGAGCAGGATGTCAAGGTGCGCGATCACGACCACGTTACAGGCAAATTTCGCGGAGCAGCTCATCAGGTATGCAACCTGCAGTTGAGACGTCAATACAAGATTCCAGTGTTCTTTCACAACTTTCGTGGCTACGATGGACATCTTCTAGTCGCTGCGCTTGGCGAAGACGCACAAAAGACCAAAGCGACGAATGGAAAAGCGCGCTCACTGCGAGTAATAGGTCAAGGTATAGAGAAGTACCTGATTATGTGCTATGGCGATCATATCGTGATTAAGGACTCTCTACAATTTATGGCTGAGTCTCTGGAAAACCTAGCAGCAAGCCTGTTACGCTCAGGCGAAGAGCAATTCAGTTTGCTACGCAGAGAGTTTGCAGAGCACGCTCAAAACCCGATTAAATGGAATATGCTTCTGCGAAAGGGCATATATCCATACGACTATATGAACAGTATGGACCGCTTTACCGAGCGGGCTCTGCCTACGATAGAGAGCTTCTTCAACCGCCTACGTCAAGAACCATGCAAGCCAGAAGACTACGAACATGCTGCAGCAGTTTGGAGAGAGTTCGGATGCGAGACGTTGCAAGACTATCACGATCTGTACTTGAAAGCAGATGTGCTGTTGCTAGCCGACGTTTTCGAGACGTTTCGCAGTGTATGCATGAAAAACTACGCGCTAGATCCAGCACATTATGTTAGTGCACCGCACCTATCATGGGACGCAATGCTTAAGAGTACGGAATGCAAGCTCGAGCTGCTCAGCGATCCAGAAATGTACAGATTGCTGGAAGGCGGCCTCCGAGGCGGCGTCGCCATGGTTTCAAAGCGCTTTTCAAAGGCAAACAACCCGCGCATTGCAAACTATGACCCGTCAAAGCCAGACGTTCATCTCATGTATTGGGATGCAAACAATCTTTACGGATGGGCGATGAGCCAGTCGCTACCCGAAGGCAAGTTTCGCTGGCTTGAAGACGACGAAATTGTGTCAATTGACTGGACGAAAACTAGGAAGGGCTCCGACACTGGATACGTCATAGAATGCGATTTGGAATATCCTGAAGAGCTGCATGACAAGCACAACGACTATCCGCTAGCGCCAGAGCGACTAGCTGTGAATGCAAAAATGTGGAGCAGCACGCAGCGAGATCTTCATATGGCTTACGCGCAGAAAGACGCAGTCGTCACTGGGATGAGCAGCACAAAGCTAGTACCAAACCTATACTCAAAGACTCGTTACTGCCTGCACTCGAGGAACTTGAAGTTCTACCTGAAACAAGGTATGCGACTACTCAAAGTTTACCGAGTAATCGAGTTCAAGCAGAGCGCCTGGATGCGAGTATACATTGAGAAGAATCAGAACTTGCGCGCTGCGGCTACCAGTGATTTTGAGAAGAACTTTTACAAGTTAATGAACAACGCATGCTACGGCAAGACTTGCGAAAACCAGCGAAAGCGCACCAACATACAGCTAGTAACCGACGTTGAGAAAACGCAGAAACTGCTTGCCTTACCGCAGACGCTCAGTTTTCGAGTGTTTACATCAGACATAGCCGCAATTGAGTTGATGAAGCCGCGATGTTTGATTAATCGACCGTTCTACGTCGGTTTTACGGTGCTCGAGTTTGCCAAACTACACATGTACCGCTTCCACTATGATTTTGTAAAGCCACTTTGGCCTGGCAAGAAATCGCAACTGCTGTTCACAGACACTGACTCGCTCATGTACGAAATCGAGGACGCCCATATGTACAACAAAGTTTGGCAGCATCGTGATGAATTCGACTTGTCAGACTATCCGAAGGACTTTTTCCACGACGCCACAAACAAGGCAATAATAGGCAAGTTTAAGGACGAAGCTAAAGGAAAGACGGCGGAAGCGTTTGTCGGTTTGCGAGCCAAAATGTACTGTTGGAAGCTTTCGAAGCAGCTTTCTGACAACACTTACGCAAGCGAGGAGAAAGCCAGAGCCAAGGGAATTCAACGTGCTGCAATGCGTGACGTACGATTCGAAGACTATGAGCGACAAATACGCACGCCACAAGAACACAAGGTCACAAACAGGCGTATCGGGTCACATTTGCACCGCCTTTACACTTACCAGTATGATAAGAAGGGCTTGTGCTCGTTCGACGATAAGCGATACATCCTCGAAGACGGCATCTCGACGCTAGCGTACGGCCACTATCGGGTGAAGCTCGACATCGATAAAAGGCGGCGCGCTCATACTGCGGAAGACACAGAGCAGGTACAATCATTTGCAGATACATATCGTCGAAGCAACGTACGAGGCATAGTCTTGGAGGACGACGACGAAGACTTGAACGGAGGTGAAGATACCGGTACATACGCGCCAATACGCTCAGCAGTTGTGCGACCAGGACTGGATCCCGAACAGCATACTTGGAAAGCTCGTATGCTGCAACTCGATCAAGCGCTTGCGGAAGAGAATCCACTTGATATGTTAGACCTGTTAAGTTTTGTTGCTTAGAAATGTGGCTAGTTTTAGTCACGCTGATTTCATTGTGCATGCTTACGTACGTTTACACATGCTACTTATATGATTTCTTCATGTACTATAGCGCCGTCACTAGTAGCAGTAGTAGTAGTAGTAGTAGTAGTAGTAGTAGTAGTAGTAGTAGTAGTAGTTTGCCTAGAAGCAAACCTCGCTCACACTGCAGAGCAAGGTGTAGATAGCCAAGACCGTTAGACTACTTAAACAAGCCACTTATCTTGTTGAGTATCGATAACCAAATTAACGATGGAAAATAAAAGCGAACTTGCTTTCTGGTTCCAGCATCCTAGCAACATCTTTATAGTTGGTCCAACAGGTTCTGGCAAGACCCAGTTCTTGGAGAACGCGCTAACCTTAAGACAGTTTACTCCACCACCAGAGCGACTAGTTTGGGTTTACGCAGAGTGGCAGCCAGCTTACGAACGTCTAAGACAACGCGCCAGATGGGGTTTGATAGCTGGGTTAAAGGACATCGAGTTTGTTAAGGATAACACAGACTATGAAGAAATCTACAAGAGTATGAAACCTAACATGCGAAACATGTTGGTGCTGGACGACCAGATGACCGAAGCTAAGAGTCATGCAGACCACTTAGCAAACCTCTTTGTGAAGGGCTCGCATCATAGGAACATCACTGTAGTTCTAATGCTACAAAACATGTTTGAAAAGGGAATGCGAACTGCTAGTTTGAACACCCAGTACATGGTGCTACTGAAAAATCCACGCGATAGAAGCCAAATCGGCAAGCTGGCTGATCAGCTAATGCCCAACAACAGACGCTTTCTTGTGAACGTTTACGACGACGCTACGCAGCTACCACACAGTCATTTGGTTCTAGACTTTCAACAAAACACACCGGAAGAAATGCGCTTCTGGGCGATGTCACAAGACAAGGTTGCGCGAGTGTATGTACCAGAGAGTTACTCGCTGAATTAAAATACTTCTATAAAAGACCTTGCGATAGCTTATGGTTAACATGCTTCATTCATCGTTAAGCACATAACATTACATTACAACACTGGCTCCAAAAAGAAGTACTAACAGCGCTGCTACCACTAAGCGCACGCTGAAGTATCTGGCAGTGTGCCGCAACCCAGCAATAGTAAAGCAAGTGCTCAAGCACGCGCCCAACAGCGTACATAAAAGTCTGTGTAACATTGCACTCAACGCAGCGAGAGGCGATATATCGTTCACTGAAAATCAGAAGAAGCTGTTCCGTAAACATCGTGCGATAATCCTTAAGCTAGCCGACAAAAACGTCAGCTTGGCACAAAAGCGACGTGCAGTGCAGCAGTCCGGCTCCGGCTTCTTCATACCAGCTCTAATTGGAGGCGTTCTTTCCCTGCTCGGCTCAAGCATCATCAACAAGTTCACAGGTGGAAGCTAAGTAGTAGCAAGAACAGTTATGGTAAAAGTAGTAGCACGCAACCGAGCGGGTAGCTACCAACGTCTGGTAGTAATGACTGAGAAGGAGTATGAAGAGCTACGCGCTGCATTGCTGCAACAGAACAAGAAGACAGGACCGGGCAACCCGCTTGTGGAGAAGTACTTGGGTGACGACGCACATCCAGAACTTAGCATGAGCGAGCGGCTTTCCTTGTATAACCAGGCAGTAGCACGTGAAGAGGCGACGCGCCAGTTTACCGATGAACGATATTCTACTTCTACTTCTACTAATTCTACTACTACTACTAATTCTAGTACGAAGCCACAGCAGCAGCTACAACTTGTGGATACGATTCGCGCAGCCGAAGAAGAACCTACGAGTAGCACAGCAGACGTTAAGAATGATGAAGCAGCTGGGATAGAAGAACAAGAGCAAGACACGAAGGACGCCAAAGCAGATGAGTTGTCTACCAGTTTACCTAACGTACGGGTTCCAATACTACACGGACCTAGATTATCTGCGTTGAAAACCGTACTAGAATCGAGTGGTACTGTTAGCGTGGATAAACTAGGTCGCGTTTACATAAATCGCACTCTTCTAGACGATAAGTCAAACTACTTCGACTTGATGCGTTCTCTATTCGTACATTCTAAGAAGGACGCTAATCTAGCAGGACGTGCACGCTTTCTGGAGCATTTGCATAAGCTAGGCGTTTCAGCAAAACAAGTGTCTACGCGCAGCGCAAAAGTTCAGCTTCAGCACTTAGACTTACAACCCAAACAGGCTGGAGGCAAAACGCAGCGTAAGACGCTCGGAAAATGTACTAAGGGCAGCTGTCCGCCAGGTAAACGTCCTAAGGTCTTGCTCATGTATCGCTAGGTTGCGTTCGAGGAATTGGTTTTGAAATAAAGTACATTTATTGTCGGCATTTTCTTGTACAACACTGATTACTACTACTACACGAATGCGTTTGCAAGCAGCACTGTATACAAGGTAGAGAGTTACGCAAACTACGCACAAATCTACGAACTAAACGATCCTGCGGATGCGATAAGCGAGACGAACTAGTAGCAGCAAAGCGCAAAAGTACGTTTTTAATGTACGTCGACGACCAACCAGAGGACCGCTTACAAAGGTAGAAAACGCAATAATGACCACAAACAAGTGAGCGTGAAGACTGAAACGAAGCAGTGCTCGTACGACGAATACGCCTAGCCATAGCAGAAACGCGAAGATTAGGATAAGCAGTAGGTAGGTTACCATAAGAGTCGAAGAATTCAACCACAGATTTAGGCGAAGTAACATAACAAGCAACCCAATGATGACCAGGCTCCGAGGCAACATCGGTGTTGACAACAAATGCGCACGGGTAGAAGTCAGAAGTACGCGGCAGCTCAGTCGGAGCTTCGTCGGCAGCAAAAACACCCAAAAACCGACACGAGGTGTTGCGCAAGGCGCGCGACAGCAAGCAAGTTAGCTCAGAAGTGTTCATTAAGAAACCGTAGGGCTCATCAGCGCATGAGAGAAGCTGAACGACGCACGCGTTTCGGCAAGCACAACAACTTCGAAGACGTCGTCAGTAGAGTCCGCAAAAGTAAGGTTGAGCGTAGCTTGGCCAGTCTGTTGTTCGCCTAGCAGAGCACCATGCTCTCGACGAGGAACCAGGCAAAAGGAAAACACCGTATAGCCGTGACCGTACTCCTCGCTCGTCAGAGTAATCGTCGAGTTACCTTCATGCGCACCAACGGAGGCAAGCGTTTCGAAGTATTCCCTTATATATCCGTTCGTTTTCGAAAAGTCTGGCTCGTACGCCACGCGCGGGACCTGCTTCGAGTTGACTTCGAGTTGAAGCTTTTTGACGCTCTTGTGTACGAAGTTGAAAGGATTTTCGGCGTACAAGCCTTCAGAGGCAGTCTTCGAGATGAACGCAATCAGAAGCCGGTCAGGCAGAGTGCAGTTTTCGAAGAGCTCCAGTCTAGCGTTCCTCACGCCTTTGTTCACAACATGCTTTGACATGGAGATACGACGTGCTGGGAAGCGCAGTTTGTTTTCCGGTAGACTAGCAAACAGCAGTTTGTGAGCCACAGCCAACTCTTCGCGTACTTTGATGCGCTGCACGAAGAGCTTCAGCGAGGTTATGTGCACCTCGTACGCAGTCGTTTCCGCGCCAGCAATCAGCACAAAGTTGTGCGGCGATCGTTCGAGCCTAAGCCCGACCGTCCATTGGGGCGGCAAGTACACTTTTTCTTCCATCATGTCACATGATAGCTTACTCACCATCGTGACTTCTGCAGAGCTCATAAACGCTTTTGTGCGATTGTCCATTCCCGTGTTGCCGCCTCCCTTAACATTTTTGTCGAACTTGCCCGAGGTGTCCTTATACCAGCCAATCAGCGAGCTGCGCTTTTCGAGAACTTTCGATTGATGGTTGAACAGAGCCTCTAGATATGCACGGTATGGGTGTAGACCGGCGGTGTCTTCTACTTCTACACCGTTGACTGAGACCTTGACATTTTTCCAAAGAGACTGTGCAAAGTTGTTGACAATGCACACTCTGTCCGGAGTTGTAGCATGCGCATGATCGCAAGCTTCGGCGCTCGGCTTTGTTACTTTACACGTAACCGCTAAGTACGAGTTGTGCAGCGCTGTGTAGTCGTTAGACTTTGGTATAGATAGCAGTACATTTTTGCTATTTACTTCGTTTTGCAGAACTTCCACCTCCTCATGCCAAACATCGAGGATTTCCTTCTGCATAGGCTCCTCACGCAAGTAGTCCAGCTCCTGAGGCAACAAGGCTAACTCGCCAGTCATGATAAACTTAGAAGTTCAGTGATTCGGCAGATGCTTTGCGACGACGAGCCTGCTTCACCTTGCGGGTCTTGCGAGTCTTGCGAGTCTTGCGAGTCTTGCTGGTTTTGCGGGCCTTGACGGTATTCTGAGACTTTCTAGTCTTGCGCACTTTTCGCGTCTTCTGAGACTTTTCGCTGGCTTTTATACCTAACAGTCTGCGCAACCTTCCTTTACCAGCTTGAGCAGGTTTACCCTTTGCTGCCGAAGACGCCAACGCTGCAGGTTCGCTGAATGCTCCCATCAACGCAGGTAGTACGGCGCCCTTCAGCGCATCTTTCAAATCTGCACCTTTCGCAAAGCTGCTAGCTGTGTCAAGCAGGAACTTGGATGCTCCACGTGCAATGTACGGTGCTACTGTACGGAACATGTCCTTTGCAGAACCACCGAACTTGTCTGGCCCTGGCTCTCCACCCCATCGACGAGCACCTCGAAAAACTATGTCTACCGACCCACCATGCTGATTGTGCGTCAAAGCACGCAGATACTTTTGAGTCAAAGTGTCACTAGCCATTTGGAGGTAAATTAATGAAACATAACTAGTTAATCCCAGACACGGTTTATATACAGTCAGAATCCTAATGGGCTAAACTGTTCACTTTGCGGAAGCGGAGTGTAACAATTACCGGACTGATACTGTCGCTTGGAAAGCGGAGCGGATCGCCGGCATAATCGGTTAGTTCGATCTCTATAGTACTGAACGTGTTCCTATACACTGGTACATAATTCGGCGTAACACCACGTAAGGCATCTTCGCAGTCACCAAACTTTGCAGTCACCACAACACTATCGAGTAGCTGTGCTTCGATGTTTCCTACGTTGCGCAGGGCGGCAACGTCAGCATACAGCATCAGCTGACGCACCTCCGGAATCGCTGGCTTATTAGCTGTCTTTGCCGAAATCCCACAAAACTGACTCAATAACAATAAATGCGTACTTGCAATTTGCTGCTTGGTAGGTATCTCTACCGCACCATAGAACTTGTAATGGGTTTTGCCTTCTTCAGCGAAACCACTAAAGCTCTTAGTGAAACCAAGCGTTTCCATCACATCTACGTCGGTAGGATTGGTCAAAGAGACAATGCGTACGACATACAGCTTGCTTTCTTCTTCATCGAGCTGTTGTAAAATTTGCGCTTTTTTGGTAGGTGCGATGTACGTATATTGCAAGTCCAAATCTTCGAAGCTGTTTTCGAAGGCATTTGTGATCAGTTTGCACAGCGTTTCGCCCACTTGCTCCAAAGAGGTGTAAATACCTGCTGGAAAGGTAATGCATCTGTAGGTCATGTTCTTCACAAACGCAGTAGCCCAGGACGCATCCTGCCACTTGAGGGCAAGTCGATTGAAATGCTTTTCCTTCGGAGGTTCTGTTGCAGCAGTTATTCCTCTTCGCAATCCGGTGCCAGCATCGTAAGCATCCTCTGAAGTACGAATGTCGCGTACATAGACACCTAGCATTTGTGGCTTTGTGAAGTTGTACCAGCGGTTTTGAAGCTGCAGTCGCGTAGCGGCAACTTCCCAATCTCCGCTCAACTGTATAGTTCTGTTTAGACGTGTGACATACTTCGACGGAGTGTTGTTCGGGTCTTCCTTAGAGAAGACATTGCTAGGCAACGTAATGCTAAACTCGTCAGCCATAGTATTAAGAGCGATAGCAGTATTGGAAATGAAGACGTCAATGCAAGCAGCTTATATGGGGATGTACAAGGTACAAGGTACAAGGTACTTTATTGCATAGACATGTAAACAAACAGGCAAGCAAGCAAGGTACATTATTGCATGTTTCGCAGCGTAGACTTTTCAACCCAGCTATTGTAAGACGCAGGCCAGCCCTCCCACTTTACTAACACTTCGCGCACACCATCAGGTCGGCGCCTTTCGGCAAGCACCTTCTCGACTACGTACTCACCGCGCCGAACACGTTGTAGCTCTTTTGTGTAGAAGCGTCCTTCAATAGGTTCGTCCTTAGCGTCTCGCAACTCGAACATCGGCAGCGGATGCTTAATCACGCGATTCACGTTGAACAGCTCGTCACTCCAGTTAGGTGCATAACCCTTCTCGAATGTTCCTTTCCAACGACTGATGCGCACTACCTCGCCAGCCTCAGGAACATCCTTACCAGACTTCAGACGCTGTCGACGCAGCTTATCTGCAGCTCCATACAGACGATACCAAATATGCCGTTCATGCTCTTTGCGGACATCGGCAGGTGCCATACCAATGGAGCGGTGGAACGATTTGTTGTAGCTATCTACCAATTGCTGCAGCACATCTACGTAGCGTTTAGAATTCTTAGACGTCAGGTAACGGAACATGCGTGTTTTCAGTGTGCGGTTGAAGCGTTCGACAACAGCAGCCTTCTTGTCACTGTTGCTAGTAAAGTGGTGTACTCCCTTTTGCTTCAACAGCTGCTGTACTGGCTTGCAGAGAAACTCTTTACCCTTGTCGGTTTGTAGGCGTTTCGGTAAGCGCTTACTGGTCTGGAACAGCTTGTGGAAGGCCTCAACCATGTCTTCGCTGCTCTTGCTTCTAATTGCCACTACCCAAGCATGTTTACTGAATACGTCGATGCAAGTTAGTAAGTAGCGAATCCCGCCGTTGTCCTTGGACAGGTGTTGTACTTCGGCCAGGTCCGCCTGCCACTGGTCATCGGTCCCACGAACATACGTATGATTGCGCAAGAAGTTTCTTTTTACAGGTTTGTGACGTGCATAGGTCTCTTGGTCGGCGAGAAAGTCTTCAACTCGCTTACGCGATACTTGCAAACCTCTACGCTTTGCCTCACCTAGTAAGCGTTCAATACCACCAAAGCCGCCAGTGCTCGCAGGATCGTAGTAAATCTCGTGCAGCGACTCTTCCACAGTCTTAGGAACGCTAGAAGACAGATTCCTGCGAGGACGAGGTGCCATTGATGCTGAGCGCAAGCGCCTGCGCAAAGTTCTTAAGGGCTAGAGTAGCAGTAGCTAATTTACTTGCATCACCAGTAGATACAGCTACAACAGTTGTAATCAGTATTACAGCAACTACGGTTAACGTGCCAGCTGCTCGAATGGTGGACTGCGCAGAGTCTCTTCTATTCCACCTTATACGGTACTGACGCACTGATTCCTCACAAGCGACCGGTATGTTTTCTTGTGCTTTGAAAAGCCTTTCCGTTTCCGTTTCCGTTTTCGATACTAGAGGAATTTCAATTTTGGTTGTTGTGGTAGCGGTATTGGTAGTGGTAGCGATAGTGGTAGAGTCAGAACAGGACATTTCGAAGTAAGCTATGAAGTAAGTTTTATTGCACGAATCAGCAGCAGCTTATATACTACAAACGTTGCGACAAATACGAAGCGAAAACAAACCCTTAGATAAGAGACTAATTAAGTCACAAAGACTGAGCTCATCCGAATGCTCCAACGAAGACAAAGTTTGGCGCGCACAGCACATAGCTAGCTGCCGTATTAGTTCAGACTGGAACTGAAAACGAATCGGGTCATCGCAGCGTTCCACCACATGAGGTACTATCACATCCTGCACAACAGAGCCAAAACACGATAGTAACTCAGAATGCGTAAGCGCACAATCAGCGGACGAAATTGTCGACGCGATTTTCGTCTTGGGCAGGTGAAGCTCCATATTCGAGAACGATACCTGCCGAACCGGAGGAGACACCGGCTGTAGCGGAGGAGACACTGGCTGTAGCAAAGGCTGGGCCGGTCGTTCCGTCTGGCTTGGTCTTACTTGCTCTCGGCTTGCCTGCTTTCGGCGTGGCGCTTTCTTGGTCCGAGACCTTTGAGGGTCGACCACGCTTTCGTTTAGATACGGTACTTGGAGCGTCTTGCGCTTTCTTGTCCTTGTCTTGGTTAGCGCTGGGTTCTCGGAGTTCTCCATCGCACGCGTCGACTCCTCGGACAGCGGCGGTTGACTCGGCAACTGTGGTAGTTGACCCAGCGGAGAAACAGGCAGGCTCAGTTCCTGACACAACAGTTCCAGATCTATCACTGGCGACAGTGGCGCCCGTGTCACTAATGTCTTCAAAGTCATCTGCGCCGGTACCGATGCGTTCTTCAACTAACTGCAGCGCAATCGATATTTCTGGTATTGCGGAAACGAGCGCCCGGTATTGCTCGACGGAAAGAAAGATATGATTACCCTTCTTTCCCGGAGCCCAACGATTAGCTTTCCAATCGGCTTGCCGCCAAAACTTGCCCAACCCGACGTACAGCTTACCGTTTATTGCAGTGACCTGTACTCCAGCACTCTTGTTACCGTCTTTCCAGTACAGCAATCGGCTATACAGTCTGAAGTTTGAGTCGTTTTGTGAAGCGTCTACCGACATTTCAAACACATTCACATACAGAAGTCCAACAAGCTTACCACAATATATAAGCTTTGGTTACTTTTGGCACCTTTATATACACCATAGCATAGATTTATTTCAGATTCGCACACCTACGTACGCGATAAACATCAAAGCATGCAGCACAAAGCCAGCACGTAACTTAGCATATTATTCTCTATTAGCATATTACACTACAGATTTAGTTGCTAAGTCGCCAAAGATCAAAGGATTACGCATACAAGATCGATCAACCAACATCAATGCAAGACCGGTAACATAGTGAGTGTGATAAAGTGCAAGCAGCGGTACTTCATTATATTATCATATTATTCATCGGCCATTAATTATATTCCTGCATTCCTGCAAATCACTTGGCATAAAACGCTACAGATTTAATTACTAAGTCGACAAAGATCAAAGGATTACGCAAACAAGATCGATCAATCAACATCAATACAAAACCGTTAACATAGTGAGCATTGACGATGCATATATGCAGTAAAGTAACATCGCTAGACGACGTATTCATTATCAGATACCTCTCCTGTCGCTGGAGAGTTAGGACGAACAGGTGAGGACGGGTATTCGAGTATTCGAGGTACTGCCGCAACAAGTCGGTGAGGTCGACGTGCAGGCGCTCCAATCGAGCCGGAAACAATACCGACTCGGTTGGGTGTTGAAGTCATTCTGCTTTCTACAATCCCAGAAACGTCAGGTGTTGAAGTCATTCTGTTTTCTACAATCCCAGAAACTTCAGGTGATTCATTATCGGAAATCAGTACCGTGTCATCTCCCATAGCAACTTCTGTGTGGTATTCCGTCTCTAAAACGACTTCTCCAGGTATGCCTTGACGATACTCCGTAGGCACAGACCTACCAGCTTCCAGGAGCTTTTTAGTTACTCCTAAGTAAGAATGTAGATTAAGTTACGGTTCACAAATATGTATGTATAAATCAAAGACTTACCTCGAAGCGCGTCCATCAACGTCTGCTCACAGTTGTGCGTATCTCGAGACTCCCAGCGGATAGGTAGGAAGCAGTCCATGCATCTCACTTGCAAACAGCTGCAAGTACTAAAATGTTGCCGTACCTTTGACTCGCTATCTACATACCGGCAGAAAGGATTCGGGCAAACAATCCGACGCGCTGGACATTCGTAACTCTCGTGGTGAAGCAAATCCATAACTGGACCACTCCAAGAGCATGTGAAGGTCGAAGAACTGTCGCCTACACTACATTCAGTCATCAGCAAGCCAAAGACAGCCTTATATAACGGAAGCCATGAAGAAAACACTTTAAGGTTGTCTTCGGCAAAGTCCGCACGACACAAAGGGCAAGAAGCTACGAGCCGCTGCTGAAATCCGTTGTGCGTAACACCAGAAATTTGAAGATGTCTTTGGAAGCACGTCATACACCCTAAATGGCCACAGTTTGATAGTTGCACCGGAATACGCGGAATACCGAGACAAATCGGACAAGTATAAAGATTTGGACTAATTCCCTCAGGCGGACTAGAAGTAAGAAACGAAGAATCAACAGAAGATCGGTTCATGGAGTTCGCCCGGAGACCCTTAGGGAAAGCTGGTACTTTGTACTGGACAGGTCGCCGCGCTTTCTTGGTACCAGAAACATCTGCCAAAGAACAACCAAACAAACGCTTAGAACTCGACATAG
>Ga0209865_1000016_pt1 | contig 15187 bp, 13 predicted proteins | sample GWRWT4_1July14_FD_187189 | JGI IMG/M metagenome (GOLD analysis project Ga0209865, IMG submission 187189) | Sand microcosm microbial communities from a hyporheic zone in Columbia River, Washington, USA - GW-RW T4_1-July-14 (SPAdes) (version 2) | ecosystem: Engineered > Artificial ecosystem > Sand... | reverse complement strand
GCGGCTGCAATTGCCGTTCGAACTGACTGGGGCGCAGCGGCGTTCGATCGCCGAGATCGAGCAGGACATGGCCCAGCCCGCGCCGATGCTGCGCCTGCTGCAGGGCGATGTCGGCTCGGGCAAGACTGCGGTGGCGCTTGAAGCGATGCTGGTCGCGGTCGAGGGCGGGGCGCAGGCCGCCTTGCTCGCCCCGACCGAAATCCTGGCCCGCCAGCACTATGAAACGCTCAGCCGGATGGCCGCGCCGACCGGCGTTACAATCGCGCTGTTGACCGGGCGCGACAAGGGCAAGGCGCGCGAATCGATCCTGATGGGGCTGATGGATGGCTCAATCCAGATTGTCGTTGGGACCCATGCGATCTTCCAGGATGCGGTGACTTACAAGAACCTGGCGATGGTGGTGATCGACGAGCAGCACCGCTTTGGCGTCGCCCAGCGGCTGATGCTCAATCAGAAGGGTCGGCGCACCCCGCACTGCCTGGCGATGACCGCCACCCCGATCCCGCGCACGCTAACGCTGGCCCAGTACGGCGAGATGGACGTCAGCCGCCTCGACGAGATGCCCCCCGGCCGCCAGCCGATCGACACCCGCGTGGTCGCGGTCGAGCGGATCGGCGACGTGGTCGGCGCGCTGGGGCGGCACCTCGAAAGCGGCCACCAGGCCTATTGGGTCTGCCCGATGGTCCGCGAGCTGGAGAGCGAGGACATCGCCGCCGCCGAGGCCCGCTATGCCGAACTCAAGGCCCGCTTTGGCGACACGGTGGTGCTGGTCCACGGGCAACTGCGGCCCGAGGTCAAGGACGCCGCAATGGAACGCTTCGCGCGCGGCGAGGCAAAGCTGCTGGTCGCCACGACAGTGATCGAAGTCGGGGTCGATGTCCCCAATTCCACCTTGATGGTGATCGAACAGGCCGAACGCTTCGGCCTCGCCCAGCTTCACCAGCTGCGCGGCCGGGTGGGCCGCGGCGAGGGCAAGAGTACCTGCCTGCTGCTGCGCGGCGAGGCACTGAGCGAAACTGCCCGCGAGCGGCTGGCCTTGATGCGTGAGAGCCAGGACGGCTTCAAACTGGCCGAGGAAGACCTCAGATTGCGCGGTGGAGGCGAACTCTTGGGAACGCGTCAATCGGGTGACACCCCGTTCCGCGTTGCCAGCCTTGAGCAGATCCAGCGGTTGCTGCCGCTCGCCCACGATGACGCGCGGCTGCTGATGGACCGTGATGGCGGGCTGACCGGCGAGCGCGGGGAAGCGGCGCGGTTACTGCTTTACTTGTTTGAGCGGGACTGGGGGGTGCAGTTGCTCAGGGGAGGGTAGGGGCCCGACGAAACAAAGTCGTCATCCTGAACTCGTTTCAGGATCCATCGAGCAGCATGGTCTGTGTTGTGGGGGAACAGGTGACTGTTGGGACCGGGATCTGGAGGCCGATAACGTGCCCCTTCGCTTGCGCTCGGGAGTTTTTGCGGAAAACGTCCCCCGGACGTTTTCTTTTCGCAAAAACTGGTCGGGGAAAGAGGATTCGAACCTCCGGCCCCTGCCTCCCGAAGACAGTGCTCTACCAGGCTGAGCTATTCCCCGACCGATCGTTCACCCCCGGTCGCCAAGTGGCAGGTGGGGGCGAGGCAGGAGCGCGCCTATAAGGGGCGATTCCGCAGGTGGCAAGCGGGCAATCTCGCGCTAGGGTCTTTTCATGGCCACGGCACCGATTCCTCTCGATTCTCCCCGCGAAACCCACTGGGAATGGCAGTATCTGGACCTGATGCGCCAGATCTGGGAGCGCGGGGATGAGCGGATCGACCGCACCGGGATCGGCACGCGCTCGGTTATCGGCGCGCAGATTCGCTTTGATCTGGCGGGCGGGGCGATGCCGCTGCTCTCAACCAAGCGGGTCTACTGGAAGACCGCGACGCGCGAATTTCTGTGGTTCCTGACCGGCAGCACCAACATCCGCCCCCTGGTACTGCAAGGGGTCAAGATCTGGAACGAATGGCCGCACGCCGAATATGTGAAGGCGACGGGCGAAGCGATTTCGCTCGATGACTTCGTGGCCCGGATTGCCGGGGACGAGGCCTTTGCCCGGCAGTGGGGCGACTTGGGCCCGGTCTATGGCAAGCAATGGGTCGACTGGCCGACGTACGAACCGGCTGGAGACGGTCTTTACCGCAAGGGCGCGGGGATCAACCAGGTTGCGCAGGTCGTGGACAGCCTGAAGAACAACCCTGGCAGCCGCCGCCATATCGTCGAGGGCTGGAACGTCGCCGAGATCGAGCAGATGGCCTTGCCGCCGTGCCACAAGACCTATCAGTTCCATGTCGGGTCGGGGCGGCTCAATTGCATACTCTACCAGCGCAGCTGCGATGTTGCGTTGGGCCTGCCGTTCAACCTGTGGAGCGCAGCGCTGTTCGTGCGGATGCTGGCGCAGCAATGTGATCTGGAACCGGGCGAGCTGGTCTGGCTGGGGGGCGATACGCACCTCTATCTCAACCATGCCGACCTGATCGAGGCGCAGCTTGCCCGGGTGCCTTCGGGTGCTGCAACAATGCAGATCGACCGGCGGCCAGACAGCATGTTCGACTACCGGATCGAGGACTTCGTGGTCAGCGGCTATGCCCCGCAGGAGCACATCTCCGCACCGGTGGCAGTATAATCCTCCCCGGCACGGGGAGGGGGACCATGCGCAGCATGGTGGAGGGGTACGTGCGAGTGATCCTGAGCTGTCGGGACCACTCGCACGTACCCCTCCACCACCCTTCGGGTGGTTCCCCTCCCCCAAGGGGGAGGATGGTTGACCTTGTAACCAGTTTGAAATAATATGTCGCGCATCTAAAATTTGCTTCCAAAGCTAGGGCAACGCGGGAGAGCGCTTGATGGCCAAAGGGCCTGCCAGTTCCGGATCCTCGCGCGGCAACCTGCCGCCGCTGAGCCTGCACGTTCCCGAACCGCCGTTCCGTCCCGGCGATCCGGTCGATTACAGTTTTCTTGAGATCCCCGCGGCTGGCGCTTTCGCGCGCCCGGACGAGGGCTGCGACACGCATGAAACCCACCCGCTGTGCCACGGCCTGATCCGTGTGCTCGACGATAATCACTCCGCAGCCGGCCCCTGGGATCCCAAGCTCGATGCCGAAACACTGCGGCGGATGTTGCGGGTGATGGCCCTGACCCGCGCGTTCGATGACCGGATGTATCGCGGCCAGCGCCAGGGCAAGACCAGTTTCTACATGAAGTGCACCGGCGAAGAGGCGACCAGCGTTGCCTCGGCCTTTGCGCTTGCCGATGATGACATGGTGTTCCCAAGCTATCGCCAGCAGGGAATCCTGGTCGCGCGCGGCTATCCGTTGGTCGAGATGGTCAACCAGATCTATTCGAACCGCGCGGACAAGCTGAAGGGCCGGCAGCTGCCGATCATGTACTCCAGCCGCGAGCACAACTTCTTCACGATCAGCGGCAACCTGGCAACGCAAATGCCGCAAGCGGCGGGCTGGGCGATGGCCAGCGCGATCAAGGGTGATACCCGAATCGCCAGCACCTGGATTGGCGAGGGATCGAGCGCTGAGGGCGATGCCCATGCCGCCTTCATCTTTGCCACGGTGTTCAACGCGCCGGTGGTGTTCAACGTGGTGAACAACCAGTGGGCGATCTCCAGCTTTTCAGGCTTTGCCGGGGGCGAGCGGGCGACTTTTGCTGCGCGCGCAATCGGCTACGGTATTGCTGGGCTGCGCGTCGATGGCAACGATGCGCTGGCGGTCTATGCCGCCGCGCGCTGGGCCGCCAACCGCGCGCGGGCGGGCAAGGGGCCGACGCTGATCGAGCACTTCACCTACCGTGCCGAAGGACATTCGACCTCTGACGATCCCGGCGCCTACCGCTCGGCCCATGAACGCAGCGAATGGCCGCTGGGCGATCCGATCATGCGGCTCAAGCAGCACCTGATTGGCCTTGGCGAATGGAGCGAGGACCAGCACGCGGCGATGGATCTGGAACTGGCCGAGCAGGTCAAGGCCGCGACCAAGGAAGCCGAAAAGAACGGCGTTCTGGGCCACGGCCTGCACCACCCGTTCCACACCATGTTCGAAGACGTGTTCGAAGAGCTGCCCTGGCACCTTGAGGAACAGGCCGAACAAGCCATCCGCGAGCGCCGGATCAAGTGGCCGGAGTGGAAAGAGTCATGAGCGGGGGTATGATTCACGCGGAGGCGCGGAGACGCGGAGATTTTGGAGTTCGCGCAAAGGCGCGAAGAGCGCGAAGAGGTCGTGTTTGGGGCGAAGCCCTTTCCCCTTTCCGGGTGCGGTTTCGAACTGCGGCCGAAGCAAGAAAGAGCCTGCGGCTCGGCGCAACACCTTCGCGCTCTTCGCGCCTTCGCGTGAACCATTCCTCTCTCCGCGTCTCCGCGCCTCCGCGTGAGATATTAGCAGCCACCCCTGGAGCCAGCCAATGAGCGAGATCGAAGAAGCGCCGCTTTCGCTTGCCCAGGCACCCAGCCGGCGGCTCAACATGATCGAGGCGATCAACGAGGCCTTGGGCGTGATGATGGAACGCGATTCGGGCGTTGTCGTCTTCGGCGAGGACGTCGGCTATTTCGGCGGGGTGTTCCGCGCCACCGCAGGCTTGCAGAAGAAGTTCGGCAAGAACCGGGTGTTCGATACTCCGATCAACGAATGCGGGATCATCGGCGCGGCGGTGGGGATGGGGGCCTATGGCCTGCGCCCGGTCCCCGAGATTCAGTTTGCCGACTATATCTACCCGGGCCTTGACCAGCTCGTCAGCGAGGCAGCGCGGCTGCGGTACCGCTCGGCCGGAGAGTTCACTGCGCCGATCACCGTGCGCAGCCCGTTCGGCGGGGGGATTTTCGGCGGGCAGACCCACAGCCAGAGCCCCGAGGCGCTGTTCACCCACGTCGCCGGCCTCAAGACCGTGATCCCCAGCACGCCGCACGATGCCAAAGGCCTGCTGATCGCGGCGATCGAAGACAACGATCCGGTTATCTTCTTTGAGCCCAAGCGGATCTACAACGGACCCTTCACTGGCTATTACGACAAGCCGGTCGAACCCTGGGCCAGGCATCAGGGCAGCGAAGTTCCCGAAGGCTATTACTCGATCCCGCTCGGCAAGGCCAAAGTGGTGCGTGAGGGTGAGGCGATGACCGTCTTGGCCTATGGCACCATGATCCATGTCGCCGCGGCGGTCTGTGCTGAAAAGGGCATCGATGCGGAGATCATCGATCTGCGCACGCTAGTCCCGCTCGATATCGAAACGATCGAAAAGTCGGTCCAGAAGACCGGCAGATGCCTGATCGTCCACGAAGCCACGCGGACCTGCGGGTTCGGCGCGGAACTCAGCGCACTGGTGCAGGAACGCTGCTTCTACCACCTCGAGGCCCCGATCGAGCGCGTCACGGGTTTCGATACCCCCTATCCGCACAGCCTCGAATGGGCATACTTCCCCGGACCGGTCCGCATTGGCGAAGCCGTTGACCGACTGCTGAAAGCTTAGACGCATGGGCACGTTCACTTTCAATCTCCCCGACATCGGCGAAGGCATCGCCGAGGCCGAGATCGTCACCTGGCACGTCAAGGTTGGCGACCGGATCGAGGAAGACGGCAAGATCGCCGACGTCATGACCGACAAGGCCACGGTCGAAATGGAAAGCCCGGTGACCGGCACGATCCTCTCGGTCGCCGGGGCCGAGGGCGACATGATCGCGATTGGCTCGCCGCTGGTGGTGATCGAGGTTGAGGGGGATGATGCGGCGGCGGAAGAGCCAGTGGCTGCACCCGCGCACGCTTCTGCTCCTGTTGAACCAACACCAGAGCCGTTCGTGTCGAGCGAAGTCGAGACACCGCGTGCCGCGCTTGAGCCCGAGCCTGAACCCGAGCCTGCCAAAAGTGTCTCGACTTCGCTCGACACGAACGGGGGTGGGGGGAAAGTCCTTGCCAGCCCCGCGGTCCGCGCCCGCGCCAATGAGCTCGGGATCGAGCTGGCCCAGGTCAAGCCGGCTGAAGATGGTCGGATCCGCCACTCAGATCTTGACGCGTTCCTGGCCTACAACGCCGCGGGCGGCTTCCGCGCCGCGGGCGCCAAGGGCATCGACCAGGACGTCAAGGTGATCGGCCTGCGCCGCCGGATTGCCGAGAACATGGCCGCCGCCAAGCGCGCGATCCCGCATTTCACTTATGTCGAGGAATGCGATGTCACCGCGCTGGAGGACATGCGCGCGCAGCTCAATGCGGCGCGCGGCAGCCGCCCCAAGCTGACCATGTTGCCGCTGCTGATCACCGCGATCTGCCGGACTTTGCCCGACTTCCCGATGCTCAACGCGCGCTATGACGATGAGGCCGGAGTGGTCCACCGTTCGGGCGCGGTGCACCTGGGCATGGCGACGCAGACGCCCGGCGGACTGATGGTTCCGGTGATCCGCGACGCGCAAGACAAGAACCTGTGGCAGCTCGCGAACGAGATCGTCCGCCTGGCCGAAGCCGCACGCAATGGCTCTGCCAAGAGCGAGGAGCTGAGCGGTTCGACGCTGACCATCACTTCGCTGGGCCCGCTTGGCGGGGTCGCGACCACGCCGGTGATCAACCGGCCCGAAGTCGCGATCATCGGTCCCAACCGGATTGTCGAACGGCCGATGTTTGTCAGCGATGGCATGGGCGGCGAGCGGATTGAGAAGCGCAAGCTGATGAACATTTCGATCAGCTGTGACCACCGCGTCGTCGACGGCTGGGATGCGGCGAGCTACATTCAGGCAGTCAAAAAGCTGATCGAAACGCCGGTGCTGCTGCTGGCGGATTGAGCGGAGGGGCGATAGCGAGCGACCCAAAAGTCGACGCCTTCATCGCCAAGGTCGCACCTTTTGCTCAGCCAATCCTTACCCATTCTCGCGCGCTGGTGCACCGCGCCCAGCCTGCGGTAGTGGAAACGATCAAGTGGGGCATGCCGCACTTCACCCTGGACGGAAGGATTCTCGCCTGGATGGCGGCATTCAGGGCCTGGCCTTGGCCAAGGCGGCTTAACTGTGAACGGCGATTGGAACTCTAAAGTGCCTCACCCCAGACCCGACTATCCTGAGCTTGTCGAAGGACTGCTTTTTGAAATGTAGGGACAGTCCCTAGTTATTTAGCGCACGATTGCCGAGTAAGTGATTTCGCCAGCGCCGCGTGCGGCCCGGTTGGCGGGGACGTGCCAGCGCACATGGGTCACGTCTTCGGGTGTGGCGATGCGGTTGCCAATGCGCAAGTCATCGAGCTTGCCCCAGCGCTTGCCGCCGTCGACCGAAACTTCCTCCTCGCCGTCGGCGCTGCCTTGGTAATAGACTGTGCGGGGCAGGGGATTGGTTACGGTAAAGCCACCGCTGCCGCCCATCCGGTACCAGGTGACCACATAGACCACCCGGTCGCCGCGATTGAGGCGGCTGGCGGGCTGGAGCAGGCGCCCTTTGCCGGGCTTGATCTTCTCGACAAAGACCGCGCTGTCGAGCGCAATCAGCGGTGCGGCCACAGCAATGGCCGGCACGGCAAGCGCAAGCGCGCCCGCAAGGTTCACGAACGAACGGCGAAGTGACACGAGTGATAGGCCCCCGACTGCGTCCCTGCTGGGACGGAACGGTTCTGCTTGTCGCAAGGAGGGGCAAAGATATGGTTAACAGCGACCTTGTGGAGTGCCTAAAAGTGCAACCTAAACGCCGGAATACCGGGGCGGACAGAGGCTTATGAGCCGTGGTGCGGGCACTCAAAAAGAGTCGCGGATAGGCGGTTGACAGCCCCGGCGCGCTGGCCTAGTGGCGCCTCTCCTAAGTGGCTACGCGGGTGTAGCTCAGTTGGTTAGAGTATCGGCCTGTCACGCCGAGGGTCGCGGGTTCAAGTCCCGTCACTCGCGCCACTTGGGAATTTTCCCAAATCGTTAGAACCCCAACACCCGTTCGTGTCGAGCGAAGTCGAGACACCTGTGCGCGGCATCTCGACTTCGCTCGATGCGAACGGAAGTAGGGCAAAGGGCCAGAACTGGCCTACCAGGCTTCGCAGAATTTCACTTGGCTGCCGCCGCTCGGCAGGCTGACGATCATGCCGTCCTGGCTGACTTTCAGCGTGCCCGAAAAAACCTTGGGCGCATCGCCCAGGAATAGCGGCTCGATCGCCTTGGCCGGCGGGGCCGGGACCAGGTGATAGAGCACCAGCGTACCCACTCCCGCTGCCTTGGCGGCCCTTGCGGCATCTTCCGGGCTGGCGTGATAGTTCTGGATATCGGTCATGATCTGGGCGTTGTTCGCCTGCCCGCGCTCGGCCAGCTTGGCGCCGATGGCGGCAATCATCTGCTTGTTGAGCGCTTCGTGGAACAGCACGTCGCTACCCTTCGCCGCAGCAACCAGATTGGCCGAATAATTGGTATCGCCGCTGATCGTGACCGAGCGGCCCTTGTAGTCGATCCGATAGCCGAAAGCGGGCTTGATCGGGTTGTGGTCCACCTCGAACACCCGGATCGTCACACCGCCACCCGAATAGACGATGCCGTCCTGATCGGTCAGCGGATCGTTCAGCTTGATGATCCTGGCCAGCCCGCCAAAGCCCGCCGGATTGGCGATTTTCTCGCCGTGATGGGCGACGCGGTAAGTGCTGTCGGTGGCATAGGCCGCGTTGAACCCGGCAACCACTTTGTCGGTGCCCTCGGGGCCATAGACCGGCAACTGGGCACTACGTCCGCCCGCGATCCAGCCTTGCAGCAGCGCCTCTCCCAGTCCGTCGATATGGTCGGAATGGAGGTGAGTCAGGAACAACGCCTGGAGCTTGCCCATCGGAAAACCCATCCGCCCCAGCTTGCGGATCGAGCCTGAGCCCGAATCGAATATGAACGCCTGGCCGCCCGCCAGCACCGCCAGGCACGGGCCCGCGCGGTCGGCATCGGGCATCGGGGAACCGCTGCCGCAGACATAGACGTGAAGGCCATCGCCCAGCTTGGCCGACTGGTCGATCCCGACATTCTTGTCGAGCGCGGCCTGGAAAGCGCGCTCCGCAATCGCGCCGCGCCCGAAGACCAGGACCAGGCCGACCAGAATGGCCAGCATAGCGGCAATCACGGCAATCTTGCGTTTCATGCGAATCCTCCCGGCGCAGTTCCTTGCCGTAGCTTGCCCGGCGCGCGGCGTTCCGGCAAGCTCTGGCCATGGACGCCAACGCGGCACTTGCTGAAACCTTGCGCCTGCTCGGACCCCGGCTCGATGCGGCCAGGTGCAGCTGGACCGTGATCGCCAGCGCAGCGGTGGCGCTGCATACCGGCCACGCCGCAGGAGTGGGGGACCTGGATGTGCTGCTCGACGAAGCCGGTGCCGCAGCCGCTTTCGCCGCGCTGGGCTTGCCGCTGACGACGGGTGCAGGCACCGACCGCTTCCGCTCGCGTTTGTTTGGAACCTGGCACGGCGGTCCGCTGGCGGTTGAACTGTTCGCTGGGTTTGAGTTGTGCAGCAGCGGGCACTGGCAGGAAGTGCGGGTCGAAGAACGGCTGGAAGTCGAATTCCAGGGCGTGAGGGCCTATGTCCCGAGCCAAGCCGAACTGGCCGCCATGTTGCTCCGCTTCGGGCGGGAGAAAGATCGCGCCCGCGCCGCCATGCTCAGCGCCAGCGGCCGGTTTCCATCCAGATCAGGAAGCGTTTGAGCGGCAGCAGCCAGATCACACCGAGGACGATGTAGACCGGCGTCTGGGCCAGCGCGTGCCAGTTCTCGATCCACGGTGCCACATAGCGCGCCACCAGCACGCCATAGACCAGCAGCGCAACAAACAGCGCCAGTACGCCCAGCGGGATGCGAAGGGTGGGTTCGGTTCTCATCGGAAGGGTCCATGGATGCGAGTGGGGGTGACGATCAGGTCAAGCGGCTGGTCGTGGGCTTCGAGCGGGATGGTCTCGTCAAGCTGGCAATCCCAGGCCAGGCCCACGGCGAGGGCAGGGCGGTGCTGTTCCAGCCAGCTGTCATAGAACCCCGCGCCATAGCCGATCCTTCCGCCCTGGCTGGTGAAGCCCAGCAAGGGGCAGAACATCACGTCGGGCAACAGCAGCGGCGCGTCCTCGGCCGGTTGCAGCGCGCTGTAGGGATCGGGGACCAGCAGGCCATCGTCAAACGGATTGGTCCATTCGCGGAACTGCATCGGTGCGCCGCGCGCCGACAGCCAGGGCAGGACGATCCGGTGGCCGCGTTCGGCAAACCAGCGGGCGTAGCTGCTGGCTGGCACCTCGTCCTTCATCTCGTGAAAAACAGAGATTACCGCGTCTTCGGGCACCTGATCGGCAATCGCGGCGGGGGGGCGAGAGAACAGCAGGCCGCGCTGCCAATCGGGGATCGCAGCGACATGTTCGGCGCGGCGGCGCTTCAGCTCGGCGCGCAGGCATTTCTTGTCGATCATCGCTCTCATTCCTCCCCCTCGGGGGAGGGGGACCATCCGCAGGATGGTGGAGGGGTACGCGCGAGTGGTCACTTCGTCGAAAGGTCAGGACCACCCGCCTGTACCCCTCCACCATCCACTGCGTGGATGGTTCCCCTCCCCGTGCCGGGGAGGAATGGTGACGGGACCACCATGGGCCGTTGCCAGGAAATCCTCTGACGCGTTCACGTCAGGTGGGAACCGTGTGTGCCGGACCGGAATCCGACCAGGGACAGCCCCCATGGATTTGCTTATAGCCTCAGGGATTTTCAAAGGCTCGCACCGGGCAGTACCCGTCTCCCCTTAGATAGGCTTTGCCAAGAGCATCCGCAACCCATGCCCGTTCGTCCCGAGCGAAGTCGAGGGACCGCACAGCTGCGATCCCTCGACTTCGCTCGGGACGAACGGATTTGGGGGGTGGGCGTGCTAGCCCTCTAGCGCCGCAGCAAAACTCTCAAGCCGGGTGGCCAGGGCTTCCAGCGCATCGGCCTGATCCGTGGCGGGGGCTGAGCCGCCGCCCTTCCTGCGGGCTTCGTGCAATTCATCGGCCAGCAGCAACGCGGCGAACAGCAGGAGGCGGGTTTCGTTGTGACCGGCCGGGCCCAGTTCGCGGACCTTGTCTTCGATCATCTGGCCCAGTTCCTGGACCCGTTCTTCCTCGCCCGCGGCACAGGCCACCAGATAGCTGCGGCCGCCGATCTGGAGCGTGACGTTGCTCACCCTTGCGCCCCTTCGATCAGCTGGTCGAGTTGTTCAAGTGAATCCTGAACTGCGCTGCGCAGGCGATCATGCTTGGCTTGCAATTCGGCGATTTCCGGCCCTGTGGCGGCGGCACGCGGAGCGCGCGCTGCACCCTCGATCCGGGCCAGCGCCGCTTCGATCCGGGCCAAGGCGGCCTTGCTGCGATCGGCGTCCATAAAGCTTGCCTAGCGCAAAAAGGCGGCAGCGCAAAGCGTTGGAGCATGGATTTCCCACCGTTTGCAAAGCCCGCACCGGGTCAGCGCCTTGACGCCGCCTTGCGCCTTGGCAAAGGAGGCCTCGCGCCGAATCGCGCGCGATCCCTGCCTGCCCACGGGAGCTGCACCGCATGACCCTCGATAGTGCCCGCCTCGCGCCTATGGCCAACGCCATTCGCGCGCTTTCGATGGATGCTGTCCAGGCGGCCAATTCGGGGCATCCCGGCATGCCGATGGGCATGGCCGATGTTGCCACGGTGCTGTTCAGCCAGTTTCTGAAGTTCGATCCCGCGGCCCCGAAATGGCCCGATCGCGACCGCTTCGTGCTGTCGGCCGGGCATGGCTCGATGCTGATCTACGCGCTGCTGCACCTGACCGGCTATGAAGCACCGACGATGGCGGATATCCGCAATTTCCGCCAGTTGCACAGCCCCTGTGCGGGCCACCCCGAAAACACCGAGCTGGCGGGCGTCGAATGCACCACTGGCCCGCTGGGTCAGGGGCTGGCGATGGCGGTCGGCATGGCCATGGCCGAGCGGCATTTGAATGCCGTGTTCGGCAATGGCCTGGTCGATCACCGGACCTGGGTGGTGGCGGGCGATGGCTGCCTGATGGAAGGGATCAACCACGAGGCCGTGGGCCTGGCCGGGACGCTCAAGCTGGGCCAGCTGAACGTGCTGTGGGATGACAACCGGATCACCATCGACGGCGATACCAGCCTGTCCACTGTCGAAGATATTGCCGCACGCTACACTGCCAGCGGCTGGCACGTTACCCGCTGCGATGGGCACGATTTCGCCGATATTGCCCGCGCGCTGGCCGAAGCCGCGGCCGATCCGCGACCCTCGCTGGTCGCCTGCAAGACCGTGATCGGGCAGGGCGCACCCAACAAGGCCGGCAGCCATTCGGTCCACGGCAGCCCGCTGGGAGCGGACGAAGTTGCCGCCACCCGCGAGGCGCTGGGCTGGACGTCGCCGGCCTTCGAAGTGCCGGCCGAGATCCTGGCCGACTGGCGCTCGCTGGGCGTGAAGGGCGCCGCTGCCCGGGCCGAATGGGAAGCCCGTCTGGCAGCTGATCCGCAAGGTGCCGAGTTCTCACGCCGGATGGCTGGCGAGCTTCCCGCCGACAAGAGCGCGGCGCGCGATTACATGGCCTCGCTGGTCGCCAATCCGCCCAAGGTCGCGACCCGCAAGGCCAGCGAGATGGCGCTTGAAGCACTGACCGTGGCGATCCCCGAACTGCTGGGCGGAAGCGCCGACCTTACGGGCTCAAACCTGACCAAGACCAAGGCGACCGCAACGTTCAGCGCGAACGACTATGCCGGCCGCCACGTCCACTACGGGATCCGCGAATTCGGCATGGCTGCGGCGATGAACGGCATGGCGCTGCACGGCGGGGTGATCCCCTATGGCGGGACCTTCCTGGTCTTTGCCGACTATTGCCGCAACGCGATCCGGATGTCCGCGATCCAGCATGCCCGCGCGGTCTATGTGCTGACCCACGATTCGATCGGCCTTGGCGAAGACGGCCCGACCCACCAGCCGATCGAACATGTCATGAGCCTGCGGGCGATCCCGAACCTGCTGGTGTTCCGCCCCGCCGATGCGATGGAAACTGCCGAAAGCTGGGCGCTGGCGCTCAAGCAGGCGGACCGCCCTTCGGTACTCGCGCTCTCGCGCCAGAACCTGCCGCCGGTGCGCTTCGAAGCCGAGATGAAGACCGCCAAGGGTGCCTACCGCCTCAAGGCCGCTGAAGCCTCGCGGCAGGTCGTTCTGGTGGCAAGCGGCTCGGAAGTCGAGATTGCGCTCGCCAGTGCTGCGGCGCTCGAAGCCGAAGGGATCGGCGCCGATGTGGTCTCGATGCCGTGCTGGGAACTGTTCGACGAACAGGATGCCGCCTACCGTGCCGATCTGCTGCCTGCAGGCGTGCTCAAGGTCTCGATCGAGGCCGGGGTGACGCTGGGCTGGCAGAAGTACATCGGTGACGGGCTGGCGATCGGTATCGACCGGTTCGGCGCTTCGGCCCCGGCCGACCAGCTCTATGATTACTTCGGCCTCACTGCCGACAAGATTGTCCCCCAGATCAAGGCCCGGCTGGGCTAAACAGACAGGAGTTTCCCCAATGGCAATCAAGGTTGCGATCAACGGTTTCGGGCGCATCGGGCGCAATGTGGCGCGCGCGATCATCGAGCGGCCCGATTGCGGGCTTGAGCTGGTTTCGATCAACGATCTCGCCTCGGCCCAGGCCAATGCGATGCTGTTCAAGCGTGACTCTGTTCACGGTGCCTTCCCCGGCACGGTCGAAGTCGATGGCAACGATCTGGTGATCAACGGCAAGCGCATCCACGTGACTGCCGAGCGCGATCCGGCCAACCTTCCGCATGCCGCAAACGGGGTCGATATTGCGCTCGAGTGCACCGGCTTTTTTACTGACCGTGCTTCGTGCGAAAAGCACCTTGCCGCCGGTGCCAAACGGGTGCTGCTATCGGCCCCAGGCAAGGGCGTCGATCTGACCGTGGTGTTCGGTGTCAATCACGACAAGCTGACCGCCGACCACATCATCGTATCCAATGCTTCGTGCACCACCAACTGCCTCGCGCCGGTGGCCATGGTGCTCAACGATGCGATCGGGATCGAGCGCGGGCTGATGACCACGATCCACGCCTATACCAACGACCAGAAGATCCTCGACCAGATCCACGAAGATCCGCGCCGCTCGCGCGCTGCGGCGATGTCGATGATCCCGACCACTACCGGCGCGGCCCGCGCGGTGGGCGAAGTGCTGCCCGAACTGAAGGGCAAGCTCGATGGCTCGGCAGTGCGCGTGCCCACGCCCAATGTCAGCCTGGTCGATCTGACTTTCACCCCTTCGCGCGATACCACCAAGGACGAAGTCAACGCGCTGCTCAAGGCCGCCTCGGAAGGCGCGCTCAAGGGCGTGCTGGCCTGGACCGACGAGCCGCTGGTGTCGATCGACCTCAACCACTGCCCGGCCAGCTCGACCGTGGACAGCCTGGAAACCGCAGTGATCGACGGCAAGCTGGTCCGCGTGGTCAGCTGGTACGACAACGAATGGGGCTTCTCCAACCGGATGGTCGATACCGCCGGGGCGATGGGGAAGTTGATCTGACCTGACCCTTCCCCCTTGATGGGGGAAGGATACGAAGACTTGCGAGCTTGCTCGCTAGTCGCAGTTGGATGGGGGTGAGGGTGCGTCACCTCGCGAGATCACCCCCACCCAACCTTCGCTAGCCCCCGCATGCGCGAGGGCAAGCTGCGGTATCCCTCCCCCATCAAGGGGGAGGAGGGAGTGGCACATGACCAAGTTCAAGACCCTCGATGACCTCGGCGACCTGACCGGCAAGGTCGCGCTGGTGCGCGTTGACCTCAACCTGCCGATGGACGGCGTCCGGGTCACCGACGATACCCGCGTGCGGGCTTCGGCCCCGACAATCCTTGAACTGGCAGGCAAGGGCGCCAAGGTGCTGCTGCTGGCGCACTTCGGGCGGCCGGGGGGTGAGAAGGTCTCGACCATGTCGGTCTCGATGACGCTCGACGCGCTGCAAGAGGTGCTGGGCCGCGAAGTGATGTTCGTGCCGGAAATTGCAGGCGACGTGGTCAAGCAGTCTATCGGCATCCTCGCACCCGGAGACATCGCGCTGCTGGAGAACACCCGGTTCTGGAAGGGTGAGGAAAAGAACGATCCGGAGCTGGCCAAAGCGATTGCCGCCAATGCCGACCTCTACGTCAACGACGCTTTCTCCGCCGCGCACCGCGCCCATGCCAGCACCGAGGGGCTGGCCCACTTGCTTCCCGCCTATGCCGGGCGTTCG
>Ga0209865_1000014_pt1 | contig 16149 bp, 16 predicted proteins | sample GWRWT4_1July14_FD_187189 | JGI IMG/M metagenome (GOLD analysis project Ga0209865, IMG submission 187189) | Sand microcosm microbial communities from a hyporheic zone in Columbia River, Washington, USA - GW-RW T4_1-July-14 (SPAdes) (version 2) | ecosystem: Engineered > Artificial ecosystem > Sand... | reverse complement strand
AGTCTGGTTTGTAGTTTTCATCTGCTTGGTTGCCCCAGACTGTCCAACCACGCCGCTTCCCACGACTAAACAGCTCAATCCTCGGCCCCCAACTGCAATCTTCGATGATCTTGTATTGTTCGTCGGGCTTGCGGCTGTGTTCCCGTTTGCGGCTTTGGATCATATTGACCTGACTACGGCCGGGATCGAGCGTGCGGGCATTCTTGCCACGCACGCCGAACAAGAGAATCTCAGTTACGTTGCGGAAGTAAAATCCGACACCGCGCCCGTCCGAACCACCATCCTTGCGAACCTTGTGCCAGACGATGTTCGAGATGTACCGGAAACCCCACTCTTCCATAACCCGAAGTCCATCGGGCAGAAGGGCATTGGGTACCCACAGGTAAAGATGCGCTGGCTCGTCAGCGATTTCCTCAACTGGCAACGCACAAATATCGTCCAGCGTCATCGTGCCGTACCGATTGAGCCTCTTATGCTCAGGCGCAACTTTCCCAGTGCGGTTCTGAAACTGCCAAGGCGGATCAGCCAAGATGGTGCCGAACTTCTTGCCTCTGGCCGTAGCCAGTAGGTCCGCTTGGGCTTGCACGAGTTCATCGGAGAAGAACATATGGGGATCTTTCCTTAGCCCGCTAGTGAAGTCAAGCGAGTTGGTATGATTTGGCACCGAATTGGTGCAATCACTCCGCCGCGTTCACCCCACCTGCCGCAAACATATCCGGCTCACTCCCGGCCTCAACCTCCAGGTCATTCGCCCCGGCGATGTCGCTCTTGGCCTTGCGGCGTGAGTCAAAGCTTGACCACACGTCGTTCCAGTTCCCCTTGGTCGCGGCTTTCGAATACTCGGTTGCGCGGGTTTCGAAGAAGTTGGCGTGTTCGACGCCGTTGAGCAGCGGGGCGAGCCAGGGGAGGGGGTGGTCTTCGATCATGTAGATCGCGGGCAGGCCGAGCTGGCTGAGCCGCCAGTCGGCGATGTAGCGGATGTAGCGCTTGATTTCCTTGGGGCTCATGCCGGGGACCGGGCCGAGCTCGAAGGCGAGGTCGATGAAGTTGTCTTCCAGCCGCACGGTCTTCTGGCAGCAGTCGATGATGTCTTCCTTGACCGACTTGGTCAGGCAGCCGCGTTCGGCGCAGAAGGCGTGGAACAGGCGGATGATGCCTTCGCAGTGGAGGCTTTCGTCGCGCACCGACCATGAGACGATCTGGCCCATGCCCTTCATCTTGTTGAAGCGCGGGAAGTTCATCAGCATGGCGAAGCTGGCGAACAGCTGCATGCCTTCGGTGAAGCCGCCGAACATGGCGAGCGTGCGGGCGATATCCTCGTCGCTGTCGACCCCGAAAGTGTGCATGTAGCTGCACTTTTCGGCCATCTCGCTGTATTCGAGGAAGGCGCTGTATTCGCTTTCGGGCATGCCGATGGTGTCAAGCAAGTGCGAGTAGGCGGCGATGTGGACCGTTTCCATGTTGCTGAACGCGGCCAGCATCATCTTGACTTCGGTCGGCTTGAACACCCGGCCGTACTGCTCGTGATAGCAGTTCTGCACCTCGATATCGGCCTGGGTGAAGAAGCGGAAGATCTGCGTGAGCAGGTTCTTCTCATGCTCGGACAGCTTCTGCGCCCAGTCGCGGCAATCTTCGCCCAAGGGCACTTCCTCTGGCATCCAGTGGACCTGCTGCTGGCGCTTCCAGAACTCGTAAGCCCAGGGGTATTCGAACGGCTTGTAGCTTTTGCGGGCTTCGAGCAGGGGCATCTTACGACTCCGGAATTGAACGGTTGCAAGGGGTAGCGCAGATCACCGCGCGGCGCGATTGCGGCGGGGGCGATTGGCTGGGGATAGGGTGGGGATAGGCGCTCAGTTCCAGAACCAGCCCGGTTTCTGCGCGCGGGCCTTTCGGCCCCGCAACATCGAAATGTAGAGCCACAGGCCTGAGAAGCTGAAGAACACCAGCGCCAGCCCCGCCGCGATCGAAATCCCCACGCCGGCCGAACCAAATTCCTCGCCGCCGTGCAGGTGACGCAGGAAGCTGACCCAGGCGCGCGCGCCGTTGGGGTCGGGCTTGGGCCGGCAGATCATGCTTTCGGGACAGACGAAGCCCGCGGGCGCTGCGGCCACTGGCTGCGGCTCGCGGTCCGCGACGATCGCGGCGAACTGGCTCATCACGCCGGTCACCGCGATCCACAGCAGGATCACGCCGAAAATCACCGACAACCAGCGGTGCCACTTGCGCATCAAACGAGACTCCAAAGAAGGAAAAGGCGATCGCCGCGCGTGTCACAGCTCGATCGTCCGGATGCCCTGAACCGGGCCAAGCAGTCCAAATGTCAATGCCGCGGCGAACACCAGCATGATGACGGCGCCAATCATCATCAGGCGGCCAAAGCGATTGAGCTGTGCCAATGTCGTGGGCTGGCTCTTGATCGGCTGGCCTGGCGGCTTGCGCCCCGCCCCAGGATGCGTATCCATTCGGGCAAACCGCAAACCGCTCGCAAAAACGCCCGCGCAGATCGCGGCGCTGATACCAAGAAAGACCCAGCCGTCAGTCATCGGCCATGCCTCACTGATCGAGCCGCTTGGCTTCGGTCACCGGCAGCCCGGCTTCGGTGGGGACATAGATCATCTGCGCCTTGGATTCTTCAAGCGCCTGGATCTGCAGATAGCGCAAATAGCCTTCGGGCCCGCCCAGCGAATCCTGCAGGATCTTGTTGGCCTTGGCTGCACCCTCGGCGCGGATCACTTCGGCCTCAGCCAGGCTGACCGCGCTTTCCTTCTTGGCGCGGGCCTCAAGGATCGCGACCTGGCGTGAGCTTTGCGCTTCGGCCAGCGCGGCTTCGCCGGCCAGCCGCTGCTGATAGACGCGGTACTGCGGCCAGCCGATCAGCAGGCCAACCACCAAAAGGAGGCCGATGCCGCCGGTTACCGCTGTGCAGCCGGTTCCGGCCGACATTGAATCGCGAAATGCCATATTACGCCTCCCGGCCTTGTGGGCCCCTCCTGCCTACTGGCAGCTCAGGCACTCGTCATAATCGGTGGTGGGCAGCTCGTAAGTGGCGGGCTCGGTGGTATTGTCCGCCTCGACCCCGCCGGCGAACCCAGCGCGCTGGACCGACTTCGAGCGCAGGTAGTAGAGGCTCTTGATCCCCTTCTCCCAGGCCTGGAAGTGCAGCATGGCCAGATCCCACTTGTCGACATCGGCGGGGATGTAGAGGTTCAGCGACTGCGCCTGGTCGATATAGGGCGTGCGGTCGGCCGCGAATTCGAGCAGCCAGCGCTGGTCGATTTCGAAGCTGGTCTTGTAGACCGCCTTTTCCTCTGGCGAGAGGAAGTCGAGGTGCTGGACCGAGCCGCCGTGCTCAAGGATCGAGTTCCACACTGCGGTCGAATCCTTGCTCTTGGTTTGCAGCAAGGCCTCAAGGTAGGGGTTCTTGACCACGAAGCTGCCCGACAGCGTCTTGTGGGTATAGATGTTGGCCGGGATCGGCTCGATGCAGGCGCTGGTGCCGCCGCAGATGATCGAGATTGACGCGGTCGGCGCGATTGCCATCTTGCAGCTGAAGCGCTGCATCACGCCCATGTCGGCCGCGTCCGGACAGGCCCCGCGTTCTTGCGCGAGCATCAGGCTGGCCTCGTCCGCCTTGGCCGCGACGTGGCGGAACATCTTCATGTTCCAGGCCTTGGCCATCGCGGTTTCAAAGCCGATGCCCTTCTTCTGCAGGAACGAGTGGAAGCCCATCACGCCCATGCCGACCGAGCGTTCGCGCATGGCCGAATACTTGGCCCTGGCCATTTCGTCCGGCGCGCGGTCGATATAGTCCTGCAGCACGTTGTCGAGGAAGCGCAGCACGTCTTCGACGAACAGGTCTTCGCCCTGCCATTCGTCCCAGGTTTCCAGGTTGAGACTGGACAGGCAGCAGACCGCGGTGCGATCGTTGCCAAGGTGGTCCTTGCCGGTGGGGAGCGTGATTTCCGAGCACAGGTTCGAGGTCGAGACCTTCAGCCCCAGATCGCGGTGATGCTTGGGCATCATCCGGTTCACGGTGTCAGAGAAGACGATGTAGGGTTCGCCCGTGGCGAGCCGGGTTTCGACCAGCTTCTGGAACAGGCTCCGCGCATCGACCGTGGCGCGGATCGACTGGTCCTTGGGCGAACGCAGGTGGAATTCAGCGCCGTCGCGCACGGCTTCCATGAATTCGTCGGTCAGCAGCACGCCGTGGTGCAGGTTGAGCGCCTTGCGGTTGAAATCGCCCGAAGGCTTGCGGATCTCAAGGAACTCCTCGATCTCGGGGTGCGAGACGTCGAGATAGCAGGCGGCCGAACCGCGCCGCAGCGAGCCTTGCGAAATGGCGAGCGTCAGGCTGTCCATCACGCGCACGAACGGAATGATGCCAGAGGTCTTGCCGTTGAGGCCAACCGGCTCACCGATCCCGCGCACGTTGCCCCAATAGGTCCCGATCCCGCCGCCGCGGCTGGCCAGCCAGACGTTCTCGTTCCAGGTCCCGACAATGCCTTCGAGGCTGTCCGAAACCGAGTTGAGGTAGCAGCTGATCGGCAGGCCGCGGTTGGTGCCGCCGTTCGACAGCACTGGCGTCGCCGGCATGAACCACAGGCGGCTGATATAGTCATAGAGCCGCTGGGCGTGGGCCTCGTCATCGGCATAGGCCGCGGCGACGCGCGCGAAGAGGTCCTGATAGCGTTCGCCCGGGAGCAGGTAGCGATCATCGAGCGTGTCCTTGCCGAAATCGGTCAGCAACGCATCGCGCGCGTGATCGACCTCGATCGCGAAGCGGCGGTCGTGGATCGCCTTCGAATCGTCGTCCTTCTGCGCTGTGGCAGCGGTGATCGCGCCGACCAGTGCCTCGGCACCAAGCTTGGCCACCAGCATCTCGCTACCGGAATCGCTCTTCTCGCTCATCGCCACAGCGGGTTCCGCCTCCTTGCTCTTGCGAACCTTGGCCTTCACGTCGCCCGAGGCGAGCGCTGCTTCTACTTCGGCCATGCCTGGCTCGTCTCCGTTCCTGAATTCCACGCCTTCGCCCCCAAAATCCCGATGCCGCCTAGGCGACTGTCAATGTTCCACATTCGTTCGAATCAGCGAGCGACCGCCGATCCTACCAGACCAGGAGAACGAAACGAGAAAAAGTTATCCCGATTTCATCCCCAGTCCTGGCCCTTCAAGGTCCCTTCCCAGGCCAGACTCGCCCCCGATGCGCGAATCGCGCCCAAGTGACTGAATCTAGGTCTAGTGGGTCCCCCCGGTTGCCGGACCACTATCCATAGTGCCAAAAGGCCCAACGGGCGCAAGAGGGTAAATGTGTTGTTCACCGTCGCGAGGGGCTCCGGACTCGCCCCGGACTCATGCCGCGTTGCAGCGACGCGCGGGAAAAGCGTCACTGGTGCGGCGCGCAAGAGTCAAAATTAAAAATGAAAATATTTTTCTCCACGCCAAACCGCTCCGGCGCGTTGACACAGATAGAATCGAGCGGCGCAATCTTGTTGCTTTTCGAGGCCAGTTCCGGACATGCAGTGCACCCGGCTATCGGACTTGAAATCGCAGCATGGTGTATTAGAATGACAAAACACCAACGCGGAGTATCCCTGACATGTTCAACCTGATCGGTGCCGTCTTTTCCGGCCTGTTCATCGGCGCGCTGGCGCGGTTCTTCTATCCCGGCGCGGTCGAGATGGGCTGGGGCATGACGATCCTGCTGGGGATCGGCGGATCGCTGCTGGCGGGGTTCGTCGGCAACGGCTTCAGTTTTGGCGAAGGCTTCAACCGCGCAGGGTGCTTCTCCTCGGTGCTGGGCGCGGCGCTGCTGATCTTTATCGGCCGGCAGATGGGCTGGCATTTCTAGAGAATGACCGACCAGCCGCCCAGGACCACGATTTTCGAGTACATGTCGGGCCTGGCACGCCAACTGGGCGCGATCAACCTGGGGCAGGGCTTTCCCGAAATGGAAGAGCCGGGCGAATTGATCGGCGCCGCCCAGCGCGCCCTGGGCACCCGCTCCAACCAGTATCCGCCGATGCGCGGCCTGCCCGAACTGCGGGGCGCGGCGCGGGATTACTATTCCCGCACCCAGGGCCTCGAACTGGCAGACGAAAGCGTGGTGGTCACCTCGGGCGGGACCGAAGCCTTGGCCGCCAGCCTGCTCGCGCTGGTCCGGCCGGGCGACGAAGTGGTGCTGGTCCAGCCGCTCTACGATGCCTACCTGCCGCTGGTTGAGTGGGCCGGGGGCACGGCGAAATTCATCAGCCTGACCCCGCCCGACTGGGCCTTTCCGCTGGCGGCGCTGAAAGCGGTGATCGGGCCGAAGACCAAGGGGATCGTGCTCAACACCCCCAACAACCCGGTCGGGACCATGCTGGACCGGGCGGTGCTCGAGGCGATCGGCGATATCTGCGCGGCGCACGACCTGTGGGTGCTGTGCGACGAGGTCTGGGAAGGCATGGTCTTCGACGGCACGGCGCATGTCTCGCCGCTGGCGGTGCCAAGGCTGGCCGAGCGCGCGATCAAGGTCGGCTCGGCCGGCAAGATCTTCTCGATGACCGGGTGGAAAGTCGGCTGGGCCGTGGCCGCCCCCCCGCTTGCAGCAAAGATCGCCGGCAAGCACCAGTTCCTGACCTTCACCACCGCCACCCCGCTGCAATGGGCCGTGGCCGAGGCTTTCGCCTTGCCGGACGCATGGCACGAGGCCCACCGCGCCCGCTATGCCGCGGCCAAGTCCCGGCTGGTCAGCGGACTGGAAGCGGCCGGCTTCGTCGTGCTGCCCGCCAGCGGCACCTGGTTCGTCACCACCGACCTTGCCGCCTCGGGGCTGCCGGCCGACGATGTCGCGGTATCCGAACGGCTGGTGCGCGAAGCCGGGGTCGCCTCGATCCCGGTCTCAGCCTTCTATGCCGATCAGCCCGAACGCGGCTACTTGCGGCTGTGCTTCACCAAAGAGGACGAAGTGCTGGACGAGGCACTTGAGCGGCTTGCCCGGTTCCGCGCCAAGGGTTGATCGCTTGCATTTGGCGCGGCGGCAATGAATGATCGCCCCCGGGGCGCAAGGGCATCATAGGTGCGGGGGGAAGCTATGGAAACCGGGACCGGCAAGCCTGCCGCAGGGATACCCAATTCAGTCTGGGTTCTTGCCCTGGTGCTGATCGCATGGGCATTTTGGGCCGGGATCGCGACCGGCGGCTTCAACCTTCCGATTGAGCGGCTGCCATGGTCGATCCTGGTGCCGGGCATGGCATTGTTCTGCTTTGCCCACTCGGTGGTCATGCTGGGCCACCAGCGCGCGGTGCTGCTGCTGGTGCTGTGCACTACGCTGGCCTTTGCCTCCGAATATATCGGGGAAAGCACCGGCACGATCTTTGGTCCCTATTTCTATACCGATGTCCTGGGCACCAAGATCCTGGGGCGGATCCCGGTGCTGATCCCGTTCGCCTGGTACATGATGTTCTACCCCAGTTATGTCGTGACCAACCTCCTGGCCGAAGGGCACCCGGTGGCGCAGGGCAAGGGTACGGCCTGGATTGTGTGGATCAGCGCGCTGAGCGCGCTGGTGATGACCGCCTGGGACCTGACCATGGACCCGATCATGAGCTTCAACCCCTGCGCCACGGGGACCACCACCTGCCTGCCCGCTGAGCTCAGCGAGGCAGTCGTTGGTCACCCGGCCTGGGTCTGGACCACGGGCGGGGCCTATTTCGGCGTGCCCTACAGCAATTATCGCGGCTGGCTGCTGACCGCCTTCGTGGTGTTCCTGCTCTACCGTCTGCTCGAACGGCGGCTGATCCACGCGCCATGGCCGGGCGGTTTGTCCAAGGTGCTGGTGGTGCTGCCGGTGCTGGCCTATGGATCGATGGCTTTCATCGATGCCTGGCTGGGCAATCCCAAGGTCGAGAATGTCCACCTGATCGCGCCTTTCGCGATGGGTATTCCGTTCCTGTTCGCGGCCTTCATCCTCTTCGCGCGCAGCAGCCTGCCGTTCTGGCCCCACAGAGAACCTTAGGGATGGACACTTAGGCGAAAATACGATTCTTAGCCGCTGTGGGGTCGCAACCACAGGGGAAGGAACGGTTGTGGCCAAGACCAGGGTAGCGATTCTCGGCGGCGGGCTTTCGGGGCTGGTGACCGCTTTCAACCTGTCTGCCCCCGAACAGAACGACCAGTATGACATAACCATCTACCAGCTTGGCTGGCGGCTGGGCGGCAAATGCGCCACCGGGCGCAATCCCGATCACCACCAGCGGATCCAGGAGCACGGCCTGCACGTGTTCATGGGGCAATACGACAACGCCTTTTCGATGGTCCAAAGGCTCTACGGGGAAGCGGCCAAGCCGCCGTTCCCCGATTGGCGCGCGGGCTATACCCAGGTTCCGGCGATGAGCCTGATGGAAGAAGTGGATGGCCAGTGGATCCCCTGGGTGATCCAAGCGCCGGTCTTCCCCGGCACCCCCGGGATCGATCCGCCGCCCAGCCTGTTCACCCGCGCGTTCCAGTTCCTCGAGTGGATTCTGGGCCAGCTTACCGGCCCGCACGCGGCCCATTTCAAACCCGGTGCGGGGGCGGACAAGCCGTGGTGGCAGCGCCTGATCGACTGGCTGCTCAGCCTGCTGGGCAGCGCGGTAGAGCACGTGGCGCTGCTCTTGCTGCGCGAGGCGATGGCGCTGGTGAACGCGCTCGATCCCGATCCGATCACCCACAGCGCGGCGGACCACAACAAGCTGGCCGATCTGCTGCACCGCATCCGCGTGGCGATTGGCAGCACCATTGGCCATCTGGTCGCGGGCAATACTGTGCTGCGGCGGCTGTGGATCATGATCGACCTGGGCCTTTCCAGCCTGATCGGCGGCTTGCGCGACGGGCTTTTGCTCGACCCCGACAAGCACCTCGATCGGGTTAACCGGCTGGACTACAAGCAATGGCTCGCCGCGCACGGGGCCGACCCGCTGACCTCCAATTCGGCGCTGGTCCGCGCGCTCTATGACCTGATCTTCGCCTACCCCGAAGGCGATTGGCAGGGGCCGGGCAATTGCGAAGCGGGCACGATGTTCCTCAGCCTGATGAACACCGCGACCTATCAGGGCTCGATCATCTGGAAGTTCAACACCGCGACTGGCGATCTGGTGGTCGAGCCGATGTATCAGGTGCTCAAGGCGCGCGGGGTGAAGTTCGAATTCTTCCACCGGGTCGATGAACTGGTCCCCAATGGCGATGGCACCGCGATTGATGCGGTGACGATGGGGCGGCAAGTGGAGCTGGCGGGGGACAGCTACAATCCGCTCTATCCCTTGCAGAGCGGCCAACTGGTTTGGCCCGACCGGCCCTTGTTTGGTCAGCTGAAAGACGGCGCGAAGCTGCAAGCCAGCGGGGCGGACCTTGAATCGAAATGGACCACTTGGCCCGACGCGCTGCCGCCGCTGACGCTCAAGGCCGGGCAGGACTATGACTTGCTGGTCCTGGCAATCCCGCCGGGCGCGCACCGCGATATCTGCGCCCACCTGATCCAGCAGAAACCGGCCTGGCGTCAGTACATCGATGCGATCCAGACGGTCGCAACCCAAAGCCTGCAAACCTGGACCACGTTGGACGAGGCGCAGCTGGGCTGGACCAATCCGGCGATGATCGGCGGCTTTGATGCGACCAATCTCAATTCGTGGGCTGATATCTCCGAAGTGGTCGCCACCGAGGAATGGCCGGCCGAGATGAATGTGGCGGCCGAACAGATCATGTGCGGGCCGCTGGCCTGCCCGCCCTATCCGCCGCCACGCGAGGATGTCGGCTATCCGCTTGCAGCCCAGCTACTGGCAGATGCCAGCAGCGCCGCCTATCTGGCTGCCGATGCCGCGGTGTTCTGGCCCAGGCAATTTGCCAAAGGCGGTCTGACACCGGACGTCCTGGTCAGTTCCTACACCCGCGCCAACATCGATCCGAGCGAGCGTTATACCCTGAGCGTTACAGGTTCGAGCGAGGTGCGGATGCGGGCTTGCGATTCGGGCTATGGCAACCTCTACCTCACCGGCGACTGGATCCTCAACGGCCAGAACCTCGGCTCGTTCGAAGCGACGACGGTTTCGGGCATGCTCGCCAGCCGCGCGATTTCGGGCTTTCCGCAGACAATCGCCCGCGTCGATGCGGCGCGTTACAGCGATCCGGGCCCGCGCCCCGGCGTGCTGCCGAAGTTCGTCGAATACCCGGGCGCGGCGACTTTTCCCGGCCCGATCACGCTGAACGATACGCGGATGTGGGCCTTCCTGCTGCAGGGCGACTACGCCAAGATGACAGCCTGGTGCCAGGCGATGTTCGACGAGCCCAGCAGCGGCGCGGTGCAAGTGCTGCCGCTGTCTTCGCTGCTGATGATGAGCGTGGTCGATATCGGGGTGGGCCGGTTCGCCGATGCCCCGCAGATGGGCTGGTCGAAAGAGCGCGAGCTGACTTTCTGGCTGCCCTGTGTCCGCGTCGAGGATCGCGGCGGCAGGAAAGTCGCGACCCATTTCAACATGGCGATGCCTTACCTGGTGCTCGACAACCCGGTGGCGATTGCCTCGGGCCGCGAGATCTTTGGCTATTTCAAGCAGGCTGGGCGGGTGACTTGTCCAGGCGATCCGGGCAACCCATCGAACCTGGCGGTCGATCTGTTCGCGACCAAGACCTTTGGCGCCGATACCGAGGAGGCCTATCACCGCTTGCTGACCATGACCGCTGTGCAGGGCACGGGCGCGATGCTAGACACCGCAGCGCAGGATTTCGCAGGCGGTGCCAAGGCGCTGTGGTCGCGGCTCAAAGCCGACGGCCAGCACTGGCAGCCCAGTCTGGAGCTTGGCGAGGAACTGCTGGTCGATGTGCTCGAACGCCGCATCCCGCAGCTGTTCCTCAAACAGTTCCGCGACGTCGCCGACGGCACCCGCGCCTGTTACCAGGCAATCAACCAGGCGATGGGCCAGGTCACCAGGTTCGATGCCCTGCCGCAGCTGGCGCTGTTCGACATGGTCCTCGAACCGCTCGATTCTTCACCGGTCGCCGCCCAGTTCGGGATCGCGCCCCAGCAGAGGGTGCTGGGGGTGGAAATTGTCTATGACATGACGATCCAGCCCGGGGAGGTGCTCTGGCGGGCTTGAAGCGGGTCTGAAGGAAATTGGAGCGGGTGAGCCGAAGGCGACCGTAGCGCAGCGAAGGTCAACGGAATCGAACCCCCCAGCGAAGCGGCTTGCCGCGAAGCGCAAACAAGGACTCGAGGGTTCCGTGCCGCATGCCCGACGCCTGCCGGGATCATCAAGGCTGTAGGGAGTTGGAGCGGGTGAAGGGAATCGAACCCTCGTATTCAGCTTGGGAAGCTGCTGCTCTACCATTGAGCTACACCCGCTCGGGTGAGCGCGCCCTTGCCATGTGCGCGGCGGGCGGTCAACAGGCTGGGCGAAGGGAGAGCCGGGGTGAGCGAGCAGCCGATTGCGATTGAGAACCGCGGGGCGATCGAGGTGGTCAGCCTCAACCGGCCCGAGCGGCTCAATGCCATGAACGAGGCGCTGATCCAGGCGCTGCTGGACTATTTCAATGCCTTGCGCGAGCGGCTGGACGTGCGCGTGGTGGTGCTGCGCGCTGAGGGCCGGGCGTTTTGCGCCGGGCTCGATCTCGCCGGGTGGGAGCGCGATCCGGATGCCGGGCCGGTCCACGCCGGCTGGCGCACCCAGCGGCTGATCGCGGCGGTGATGCAGGCAATGCGCAAGTGTCCGCAGCCGGTGATCGCAGTCGCGCAAGGCCCGGCTTGCGGCGGTGGCTTCTCGCTGCTGCTCGCCAGTGACGTGCGCTACGCCGCACCGGACCTGCGGATGAACGCCGCCTACATCAAGATCGGCCTTGGCGGCTGTGACATGGGGGCTAGCTATTTCCTGCCGCGACTGGTCGGATCGTCGGTGGCGAGCGAATACCTGCTGACCGGCAAGTTCATGACTGCCGACAAGGCCCTGGCCTGCGGGCTGGTGAGCGAAGTCGTGCCGCATGACGAACTGCTGCCCAAGGCGTTGGGTCTGGCCGAAGAGATGCTGCAAACCGCGCCGCTAGGCCTGCGCCTGACCAAGGACGCGCTCAATCTCAACATCGACGCGGCGAGCATGGAGCATGCCTTTGGGCTGGAGGACCGCCAGCAGATCATGCTCAGCCAGACGGCGGATTCGGTTGAGGCGCGGGTGGCCTTCTTTGAGAAGCGCCCTCCTGAGTGGCAGGACCGTTAGAGCCGCACCCGCGCGCTCTGCCCATCGTCGATCCGGATCGTCGCGCCGGTCACGCATTCGCTGGCCGGCGCAACCAGGTAGAGCAGGGTCGAATCCATCTGTTCGGGCACGGGCACGCGCTTGCGCGGCAAGTGCGGAGCGGGATCGCCGCCCATCCGCGCGAACATCCCGTCGGTCATTTCGGAGACGAACATCCCCGGCGCGATCGCGTTGACGTTGATGTTGTAGTGCGCCCACTCGACGCTGAGCGCCTCGGTCATCCGGGCAATCGCGGTCTTGGTCACCGCATAGAGCGCCGCCCCGCCGCCATCATAGCGGAAATGCGCGACCGAGCTGATGTTGACGATCCGCCCGGGCTTGCCCGCCGCGATCAGCCGCCGCGCGACTTCGCAGGCGAGGATCCACGGGCCGCGCAAGTTTACCCCCAGCACCTGGTCGATCAGTTCGATGCTCATCTTGTGGGCGCGCTGGGCATCAGGCATCCCGGCGTTGTTGACCAGAATGTCGACCGTGCCGAACGCTGCCTCACCCGCAGCGACGGCGGCGATCACGCTGTCGGCATCGTTGGCATCCATCTGCACCGCCAAAGCCTTGCCGCCCGCCGCCGTGATCTTGGCGGCCAAAGCCTCCAATCGGTCGAGCCGCCGCGCGGCCAGCACCACCGCTGCGCCTTGGCTGGCCAGCACTTCAGCAAAGCGTGCGCCCAGGCCTGAGGAGGCGCCGGTGACGAGCGCCACGCGGCCGGTCAAGTCGCACGAGTTGTAGGGCAGGGGGTAGTCGCTCATTTCGTTTCTCCTCCAGCCGCCTCGACGACGTCGCGCAGGCGGTCTTTGCCGAACCACATTTCATTGCCGAGGAAAAAGGTCGGCACGCCAAAGGCCCCGCGCGCCACGGCGCTTTCGGTGCTGGCGATCAAAGCGGCCTTGATTTCGGGGTCTTGCACCGCAGCGCCTAGCGCCGCTGCATTCAGCCCGCCATTGGCGACAACCTCGGCCCAGACCGCCGGATCGTCGAGCTTGAGCCCGTCCTGCCACAGCGCGGTGTACATCGCCTCGCGATAGGCCGGGCCGCAACCCAGCCGCTCGGCCGCCACCGCGCCGCGCATGGCGAGCAGGGTGCCCACCGGAAAATGCGGATTGAACTGGAACCCGGTGATTCCATGGCGCGCCATGAAGCGGTCCATCTCCAGCCGGTCGTAAGCCACCTTCTGGGCGACGTGGCCATAGCTCATCAGCGGCGGCTGGTTGCCGGTGGCCTTGAACAAGCCGCCCAGCAGCACCGGAACATAGCGGAACTTGACCTTGCCCGCCGCCTCGATCGCCGGGATCGCGCGGTGGACGAACCACGAGTTCGGCCCGCCGAAGTCAAACAGGAATTCGATCTCGGTCGGCATCACCATTTCTCCCCATAGGGCCGGATCACCTGCTCGAAGGTCCAGGCACTCTTGGGCTGGTTGTAGAGCGCCCAATAGGCCTCGGCCACGGCTTCGGGCGGCATCAGCAGGTCGGGCTGGGCCGCCAGTGCCTCGGCTCCGATCCGTTCGGTCACGCGCTGGCGGACCCATTCAGTATCGACCCCGGCGTCGATCACCAGGTGCGCCACATGCAACCCATGCGGCCACAGCTCACGCGCGGCGCTTTCGGCCATCAGCCGCAGCCCGGCCTTGGCAGCGGCAAAAGCGGTATAGCCCGGATTGCCGCGCAGCCCGGCCGTGGCGCCGGTGACAAAGATCTTGCCTTCCCCGCGCGGGGCCATGATCCGCGCGCCTTCGCGCATGGCGGCAAACCCAGCAAAGCAAGCCATTTCCCAGACCTTGCGAAAGAGCCGGTCGGTGGTTTCGGCCAGCGGGAACTGGACGTTTGCTCCGACGTTGAACACCACCAATGCCAGCGGGGCCTGCGCTTCGGCTTCATCGAGGAACGCCGCGACATCCTCGCTTTGCCGGGCATCGAGACTGCGCCCGGTTACCGCGCCGCCCAGCAATGTCGCCAGCTTGTCACCATTGCGGCGTCCGGCGTGGACCGCGAAACCCTCGGCCGCAAACTTGCGCACGATCGCCGCGCCGATGAAATCGCCCGCGCCGATGACCGCGACCGACTTCACTTGCGTTCCAGCGGGATCACCGCGACGGTAAAGCGTGAAATGCAGACCAATTTGCCGGCCTCGTCCTCGATCCGGATCGTCCAGACCTGGGTGGTGCGGCCCAAGGCTTCGGGGCGGGCGGTGGCATAGACCCAGCCGCTATAGGCCGGGCGGATGTGGTTGGCATTGATTTCCATGCCCACGCCAACGAATTGGCTGCGATCGACACAGTAGCTCGCCGCGACCGAACCGATCGTTTCCGCGAGCGCCACCGAAGCCCCGCCGTGGAGCCGCTGGAAGGGTTGCTGGGTGCGGTGATCGACCGGCATCCGCGCCCGGATCCAGTCATCGCCGCAATCGACGAATTCAATGCCGAGATGCCCGGGCAAGGCATTTTCGCCCAGCGCGGTCATCGGTTCAAGCGGCGGGCGCGTGCCGCCCCACCAGATAGATGCGTTGCTCATTGAAACGCAGTCTGGCGCAGGCGGTGCGCAGTGTAAACTGCCTAAAGCCCCAGTTTGCTCAGTCCTGGATGATTGTCAGGGCGGCGGCCCTGCGGCCAGCGCAGCAGGCGTTCGCTTTCGGCGATGGCCAGGTCGATGATGCTGGCGTGGCGCTCGGCCATGTGGCCGCTTTCGGAGAACTCCCAGTTCTCATTGCCATAGCTGCGCCACCACTGCCCGGCATCGTCGTGCTATTCATAGGCAAACCGGACTGCGATCCGGTTGCCGGTGAAGGCCCACAGCTCCTTGATCAGCCGGTATTCGTGCTCCTTGCCCCATTTGCGGGTCAGGAATGCCTCGATTGCGGCGCGGCCGACCGGGAACTCATTGCGGTTCCGCCAGCGACTGTCCTCGGTATAGGCCACGCGACTTTGGCGGGATCGCGGCCATTCCAGCGTCCTCGGCGGCGCGGACCTTGATTGCGGCCTCTTCGGCAGTGAAAGGCGGTAGGGGCGGTCTGGTGTCCATCGGGTCCTCAGGCAAAAGGCATGGCGAATTCGACGCGGATCCCGCCGGGGATTGCCGCGATCAGGTGATGGACGGCCGAGCCGGAGCGCATCGGTCCGGGACCGAACTCTATGCTGACACCAGGCCAGTCGGCAATCCGGCGGTGAACCTCATCGAGGGCGGCGGCATCGCGCACCCCCAGCGCCAGATGGTGCAGCCCGACATTGCGGCGGCGATCGAACGGTGTGGCTGTGGCCGGGTCCTCGACCTGCCACAGGGTCAGCAGTGTCTTTCCATCGCTGACGAAGCGCGCCGGATAGGTCGGGATTTCGCCGACCACCTTGTAGCCCAGCGCATCGCGGAAGAAGTCGGTCGCGGCATCAAGGTCAGGGACGGACAGCCCCACATGGTGGGCGCCGGTGGTGAGGGGTTGGGTCATGGTCATTCCTTTGGGCTGTTGGCCTTGCGCAGCTGTTCGTTTTTAGCGCGCAGGCGGGTGAGTTCGTCGGCCATCGGCTTCAGCGCGCTGGCCAGTTCCGCTTCGGTGAAGCGCGGGGTGATGTGCTGGGGGCAGTTCCAGTCGTAACCGACCACATCGATCAGATAGGTGCGCTCAGGCAGCGCCTTGTAGCCTTCAGGCATCAGGCGGCTGAGCAGTTCGGGCTCTTCGGCGGCAGTGGCGATCCGGGCATGGCCCAGCACTTTGAGCCGGCGCCGGTTCGGGTAGTCCATCAGGAACAGCGAGACCCGGGGATCGGCCACCAGGTTGCTGGTCGAGACATGCTGACGATTGCCGCGATAGTCGGCAAAGCCCAAGCGGTTGCCTTCCAGCACCTTCAGGAACCCCGCCGGGCCGCCGCGATGCTGGATGTAGGGCTGTCCCGCGGCGTTCGCCGTGCCCA
>Ga0209865_1000012_pt1 | contig 16473 bp, 12 predicted proteins | sample GWRWT4_1July14_FD_187189 | JGI IMG/M metagenome (GOLD analysis project Ga0209865, IMG submission 187189) | Sand microcosm microbial communities from a hyporheic zone in Columbia River, Washington, USA - GW-RW T4_1-July-14 (SPAdes) (version 2) | ecosystem: Engineered > Artificial ecosystem > Sand... | reverse complement strand
CCATCGCCGCTGGCCTGCGCGCGGTCTTCGGCAGAAGGTTCCGCCCGACCATTGGGGTGCGAGTGGTAATAGCCCAGCACTTCCAGCCCCCCGCCCCGCGCTGCGCGGTGGGCGGCGATCAGGGCTGCGGGGTCGATCTCGAAATGGCGCACAGGCTGGGGGTGAACATTGGCGCAAGGCCGCGCCTCGCGGACCGTGCCGTGTTCGCCTAGCAGCAGCCCGCAGCACTCCAGCGGATGCGCGCGCTGCGCTTCTTCGAGCAGTGTGGCCATTGCGCCACTTGTCACGGCAAGGTCCATCCCCATCTGCTAGGCAATGAATGGGGGAGAATCCATAGTTTCCGGCGTGATCGCCACGGACGGCCAGCGGCTCGACAAAGCCTTGGCCGATGCCAGCGGGCTGTCGCGTGAGCGGGTCAAGGCGCTGCTGGGCGAAGGGCGGGTGCTGCTGGGCGGCAAAGTGGCCGTACAGGCCAGCCTCAAGCTCGCCGAGGGCACCGAGTTCGAAATCCGCGTCCCCGCCGCCGCGCCATCCGAGGCTCAGGCGCAGGATATCCCGCTGGCGATCGTCTATGAAGACGAATATCTGATTGTGATCGACAAGCCCGCCGGGCTGGTGGTCCATCCGGCGGCGGGCAACCTCGATGGCACCCTGGTCAATGCGCTGTTGCACCATTGCAAAGGACAGCTTTCCGGCATCGGCGGGGTGGTCCGCCCCGGAATCGTCCACCGGATCGACAAGGAAACATCCGGCCTGCTGGTCGTCGCCAAGACCGACAAGGCCCACGAGGGGCTGGCCAAGCAGTTCGCCGACCATTCGATCGAGCGCGCCTATCTGGCTATCGTCTCCGGGCTGCCGGTCCCCGCATCAGGCACGGTGCGCAGCCAGATCGGCCGGTCGGACCATGACCGCAAGAAGATGGCCGTGCTGCACGAACACAACAAGCGCGGCAAGCACGCGGTGACGCATTACAAGGTGCTGCGGCCGCTGACCGCCGCTTCGCTGGTCGAATGCAGGCTCGAAACCGGACGAACCCACCAGGTCCGCGTTCACATGTCATCAATCGGCCATCCGCTATTGGGCGATCCAACCTATGGACGCGCGCCCTCTCGGTTCAGGCCGATTCTGGGCCAGCTTCACTTCGCCCGGCAGGCACTGCACGCTGCAGTGCTGGGCTTCATCCACCCCGTCACGGGGGCAGCGCTGCGCTTTGAAAGCACGCTGCCTGCCGACATGGCGGGGCTGTTGGTCGAATTGGGGAACTAAAGCCGTTCTATTGTGGTATAACACTTTCCCATGTGGCCACCGCCGCGGGACGCCTCTAAAGGGTCTCTTAAGGGTGGACCGACGATGAAAGGACGAATGAAGACGATGTCCGAAGCAAAACGCAATCTGCCCTCGACCGGCGGTTCCAGCCTGCCCAGCCTTTCAGGTGAGCAGGGCCTCAACCGCTATCTGGCCGAGATCAAGAAGTTCCCGTTGCTGACGGCTGAGCAGGAATACATGCTCGCCAAGCGTTATGCCGAACACCAGGATCCTGAAGCCGCCAAGCAGCTGGTGACCAGCCACTTGCGCCTCGTCGCCAAGATCGCGATGGGTTACCGCGGCTATGGCCTGCCGGTGAGCGAGCTGATCAGCGAAGGCAACATCGGCCTGATGCAGGGCGTCAAGAAATTCGAGCCCGATCGCGGTTTCCGCCTCGCGACCTATGCGATGTGGTGGATCAAGGCCTCGATCCAGGAATTCATCCTGCGCAGCTGGTCCTTGGTCAAGATGGGCACCACCGCCGCGCAGAAGAAGCTGTTCTTCAACCTGCGCCGGATGAAGAAGAACCTCGACGCTTACGAGGATTCGGATCTCCACCCCGATCAGGTCAAGAAGATCGCGACCGACCTTGGCGTGTCCGAGGCCGAAGTGGTCAACATGAACCGCCGGATGATGATGGGCGGCGATGCTTCGCTCAACATCTCGTTCAACGAGGACGGCGAAGGCCAGTGGCAGGACATGCTGGAAGACAGCGGCCCGCTGCAAGACCAGATGGCTGAAGACGCGCAGGAAGCCGGCAACCGCCACGCCCTGCTGGTCGAAGCGATGGACAGCCTCAACGAGCGTGAGCGCCACATCCTGACCCAGCGCCGCCTGACCGACGATCCCAAGACGCTCGAAGAGCTGAGCCAGGAATATGCCGTCAGCCGCGAACGCGTCCGCCAGATCGAGGTGCGGGCGTTCGAAAAGCTCCAGAAGGCCATGCTGCGGATCGGCAGTGAGCGCCGGTTGCTACCGGCCGCCTGATCAGTCCCACTTTCGCACAAAAGTGCCGGTTTCCGGCATGAATGGCGATTCGATCAAAGACATCTCGTTTGGCGTGGTATAGGGTTTCCATCGACAACAAGGCACAACGCCGGTATTTCTGGGTCGCTAACTTATTGCAACAGAAAGGCGATTTGATGCGCAGACCGATTCTGGCGGCCGTTTTGGCCTCAACCGCGCTGGCCACTCCGGCCCTGGCGCGTGACGATTCGTGGTATATCGAGATCGATGGCGGGGTTGTCCTGGTCGAAGATATGCCACTGGTGCTTGCGGGTGAGCCGACCGAATTGCGCGCCGACCTGCCGATCGGCACCGAAGTTTTCCGGTTCGGGACCAAGACCGGCTATGACCTTGGCGGGATTGTCGGCCGTGATTTCGGTTCGTTCCGGCTGGAGGTCGAGGGCAGCTATCGCCGCGCCGGGCTGAACAAGTTCAGCGATTCTGACGGCCAAACAATGCTGGCCAACGGTGCTACCTTCAGCGGTCGCGCCAGCACGATGAGCGTGATGCTCAACGCCCTGGTCGATGTTGGCAGCGACGACGGTTTTCAGGCCTTCGTGGGCGGCGGGCTGGGCTACTCGCGTGCCAGGCTCAAGATGAACTATTTTCAGGACCTTGGTTATGGCGATGTCACGATTGATATCGACGACGGGGACGGCGGTCTTGCCTGGCAGTTGCTCGCCGGGATGCGCTATCCGCTCAGCCGGAACGTCGATATCGGCTTGAAATACCGCTATTTCGCGCAGAACAACATCGACGTTGTCTTCAACGAGACGCTGACCGGCGAGGGCGAAATTTCGGGATCGGCCCCGATGCGGACCAATTGGCGCAGCCATTCGGCTTTGCTGACGCTGGGCTATAACTTTGGCCAGGCAGCTCCGCCGCCCCCGCCCCCACCGCCGCCCCCGCCGCCGCCGCCGGAGCCGACACCGATCGTTGAAGCACCCCCGCCGCCGCCGCCGTGCAACAAGGGCCCCTACATCGTGTTCTTCGACTGGGATAAGTCGGACATCACTTCCGAAGCCGCAGCAGTGCTCGACAGCGCGGTTACGGCCTATGGCAACTGCGCCAACGTTCCGATCATGCTGGCCGGCTATGCCGACCGTTCGGGCAGCCCCAAGTACAATCAGGGCCTGTCGGAACGCCGCAACGCCTCGGTCACGGCTTACCTGACCTCGCGCGGCATCCCGGGCGGTGCGATCAGCAGCCAGGGCTTCGGCGAAAACAACAACCGCGTGCCGACTGCCGACGGGGTTCGCGAACTGCAGAACCGCCGGGTCGAAATCACCTACGGTCCGGGTTCGGGCATGTAAGCCAAGCCTGAACAGGCAAAACGATTGGGGGGCCGGAGCATTCCGGCCCCCTTTTTGCGCGTCGAGGAATCTGGCGAAAATCGCCTAGGTCAGATGCCGGTTCTGCGGTAGGTTCCAAGCCGCGATGCAAGGCCCGGACAAGGCCTGCCGCCACCAAGCCTGTGAAAGCAAATGCTGGAGAACCGATTGCCAACAAGGGAGTGAGAGCAATGCGCCTGAAATCGATCCTTGTCGCCGCCGCAACATCAACCCTGCTGGCCATGCCCGCACAGGCCCGCGACGATTCAATGTATGTCGAACTCAATCACGCCATTGCCGGGGCGATGAAAGTCAACAATCTTGAAGTCGATGTTGGCACCACTCCCAATGCAGCCGAGCTGTTTCATGTTCGCGGCCTCGATGTTGGCGGAATTGTCGGCTACGATCTGGGCCGGTTCCGCGTCGAAGGAGAAGTCAGCTGGCGCAAGACCAACGCCGAATCCCTATTCAGCGTGGTTCGCATCCCGGATAACACCGCGCTTTCCCCAACCTCGCCGACCGGAAACTTCAACACGGTCTTTTCAAAGATCAGCGCGGGCAGCCTGATGCTGAACGGGCTGGTCGATGTGGGCAATGACGATGGCTTTCAGGCCTTTGCCGGCGGCGGAGTGGGCCTTGCGCAAGTCAAAGGCCAGTACTCGATCAACCGACTGGGGCCGGGCTGGATCGACGATTCCAGCACTGGCTTCGCCTGGCAAGCGCTGGCCGGGGTGCGCTATCCGGTCAGCAACCACATCGATCTGGGCCTCAAGTACCGCTTCTTCAATGCCAGCAATGTCGAATGGGTCGATAGCGGCGGCCGGGCGGTTGAAACCACGTTCCGCTCGCATTCGCTGATGTTCACCGTGGGGTACAACTTCTGAGGATTGAACGATTGGGGGGCCGGAGCGATCCGGCCCCTTTTTCTTTGGCGTGAAAGAGCTAAACAGGGGGCCAATGGCCTGGTCCCTCAAACGCTCCCGCCCCGCCTCGTCCCGCTCGCTGCCCGCCCGGATCGGCTGGTGGATGCTGAAGGCTGTGGGCTGGTTCGTGGCGATCAGCATTGGCATGACCGTGCTTTACAAATGGGTGCCGGTGCCGGTTACCCTGACCATGATCCTGGACCCCAACGGGATCGAGAAGGACTGGGAACCGCTCAGCCGGATTGATCGCAACATGGTGGCCGCCGTTATCGCCGGCGAAGACGCCAAGTTCTGTTCGCACAGCGGCTTTGACACCGAAGCGATCGAGAAAGCGATCGAGCGCAATGCCAAGAGTAAACGCCTGCGCGGCGGCTCCACCATCAGCCAGCAGACCGCCAAGAACGTGTTCCTGTGGCAGGGCACCGGCTGGACCCGCTATGCCCGCAAGGGGCTGGAAGTGTGGTTCACGTTCCTGATCGAGAATATCTGGAGCAAGCGGCGGATCATGGAGGTTTACCTCAACGTCGCGGAAACCGGGGTCGGCACTTATGGGGTTGAGGCCGGAGCGCAGCGGTACTTCAAGCATTCCGCCGCACGGCTGACCCGGGTTGAGGCGGCGCGGATCGCCGCAGCGCTTCCCGCCCCAAAGCGCCGCGAAGTGGTGGCCCCCGGCGGCTTCACTCGCCGCCATGGCAATACGATCGCGGCGCGCAGCGGGGTGGTCAGGAACGAGGCGCTGGACGCCTGCGTTTACGAGTAGGCCATGCAAATTCTAGGTTGAGGCAGGTATCTCCCCTCCCCTGTGGGGAGGGGTCGGGGGTGGGGGTACGACATTGGCGTAGAACCCCCACCCCACCCCCTCCCCATTGGGGAGGGGCTTTGCGATTCCGAGCATTGGCATCAGACTTCAGCGATCCGGCAAAAAAGAAAGGGGCACCGCAGCGCCCCTTTCCCGAGTTCAGTTTGGTCGTGACGATCAGTACTTGAACACCAGCGTCGCGCTGACCGTGCGCGGCGCGCCGATCTGGACGAACGGGACCGAGCCATAGCTCCAGGTACCAGTGGTCTGGTTGAAGGCGCCCGTGGTGCTCTGGTTCAAGTTACCGCCGAACCCGCCGACATAAAGCGTGTCGAACAGGTTGTAGACGTTGACCTGGAAGTAGCTGTCACCCAGCTTGAGCGCCTTGAGGCTGACCCGCATGTCCATGTTGACCAGCCAGTACGACGGCGCCGTAGCCCCATAGATCTGGGTCCGCGAAGGGATCACGACCGGGGTGGTGCAAACCGGAGTAGGCACATTGGTGCAGGCCAGACCGCCCGACGGGATGAAGGTGCCAGTGTAGACCGCTTCATTGTTGTCATAGACAAAGCGTTCGCCGGTGCGCTTGGCGGTAAAGCCGATTTCAACCGGACCCAGTTCGCCGCGAACCGTACCGCCGAAGGTGTACTTCGGCGCGCCGGCTTCACGCTTGCCCGCGGTCAGCGCGTAGATCGGCGAACCATCGCGGTTTTCACCGATCGCAAGGTTGTCCTTGATCTCAGACTTCATCACGCTGCCGAAAGCGTAGAAGGTCAGCTGGCGGACCGGCGCCCAGGCCACCGAGCCATCGACCCCGTACTTCTTCACGTCACCCAGATTACGATAGACAGTCTGGTTGATTTCCGGATCGTAGGCCGAAGCGCTGCGATTGCGGAACTGGTTGTAGAAGCCCGAAACCTGGGCCTGGATCTTGCCCGAACGGAACCGCAAACCCAGATCGAAGTTATCGGTGGTTTCCGGCTCAGGCCGCGCGCGCGCGGTCGAAAGCGGGAAGAAGAACGCGTTGTAGAGGTTGTCGGTGCCGGGCACCGAAAGCCCTTGCGAGACGTTGCCGAACACACTGGCGTTGTCGGTCAGGTCGAACACGAAGCCGACGTTGGGCAGCAGCTTCTTGTAGTTCAGCACCCGGTTCTGCGCCGGAGCCCAGCCGGTCACGGTGATCGCGCCGGTGGTGGTGTTGGTGGTCACCACATAGGGGTTGAGCGTCCCGGCCTGGGTGGCCGCCGTGGTGTTGGTGCCGAAGCATTCGACAAAGCCGCCGGCCGAGCTGGTATAGCAATTGTTGGTCAGGTCGCGCTTGAAGAACGGCATGCGCAGACCGGCGGTCACCACCAGCCGGTCATCCATGAACTCGCCGCGATATTCGCCCGAAACCTGGTGGAGAATCGCATAGGACAGGCGGTCGCGCTTTTGCAGGATCGAGTTGACTGCATCGGCTTCGCCCTGGTTGACCGGGAAAACGTCAGTCGGCTCGCCGTTGGGCAACAGCAGACCGACTTCGCCGGTTTGGCGGTGGCGGGCCCGATCGAAGGTGTAGTTGATCCGCAAGGTATGATGCTCGTCAAGCTCATAGCGCAGACCAGCGATCACGCCGAAACGGTGGGTCTGGGTCTGGCTGGGAGCCAGGACAGTGACGGTATCGAGCCGGTCACCGTCACCGTTGATATCGCGGCCGAAGAAAGCGGTTCCGCCCAGGTAACCAGGGACGCAGGTATTGAAGGCGCTGGTGGGGACTGCCTGGCAGCTATTTGTCGCTGGAGCCCCGAATGCAGGTGCAATTGCCGCAAGTGGGCCCGAGCCGTCTGGATCTGCCGGATTGATATCGCGCAGGCCTTCACTGCCGGTAGCAGTCCCGCCGCCGTTGGCCTTGACGAACTGATAGCTGGGCTCGAAGTTGAAGATCAGCTTGTCGCTCAGCGAAAGGCGCGCCTGCAGGCGAACGTTGCCGGTGTTCGACGGGTTGTAGCGGCGATCGAATTCGGTGCCGCAGCTGGCCTGATTGAGCGGTGCCGGTGCGGCGGTATCGCCAATCCCGGCCTGCGGGGTATCGAGCTGGCACGGGAAGTTGATGTTGTAGAACCGCTCAAGCCGGGTCAGCGGGAACCGGTTCGTCCCGTTCGGGCCGACAATCCGGGTCGGGCTGGCATCGGTCCGCAGCGGTACCGAACCGAAGAAGTTGTTGCGGTTCTGGTTGTAGTGGCCCGATAACGAGATGAAATCGTCGCCACCCAGCGGCTGATAGATCTTGGCGTTGTACTGCTGCTTCTCAACCTTGCCGTAATTGTTGTACGGAAGGCGGTTGCTGGCAGTGCTGGCCGAGAAAAAGGCGCGAGTGCCGATGGCATTGAGGTCGCCGGTCTCGATTTTGCCGAATACACGAAAGAAGTCCCACTCACCGGCCGAACCCGAGAGCATCGCGCCAAAATCGCGGTCCGGCTTCTTGGTGCGCAGGTTGACCGTGCCGCCGGCCGCCGAAGCGGTCGGGCTGTCAACATCGGTAGTGCCCAGGTTGACGTTGACCTGGTCGATCAGTTCGGGGTCGATCTGCTGGTTGGAGTAGATCGCATAGTTGCCTGAATCGTTCAGCGGAACGCCGTCGAAAGTCAGGCTGACGCGGTCCGAGGAGAAGCCGCGGATGTTGAGCGTGCCACCGGATGAACCGTAAGCATCGTTGTTCTGAAAGCTGACGCCGGGGATCTGGTTGATCGAATCGAGCACCGTCTGGCCCGGGTTCTGACGGGCGAGGTTTTCCTGGGTCAGGACCGCCTTCGCCTTGGCCGTATCGGGAGCCGCAATGCCACCCACGTTCTGCGTGGTCGAACGCGCGCCGGTGACGACGATTTCCTTTTCGAACTCTTGCGAGCCGGTGGACTGGGCCATGGCCGGCGTTGCGATTGCGCAAGCAAGGGTGGCGGTTGCGGCACCGGCGGCAAGGTAAGTCTTGAACTGCATCTGTTTTCGTCCCCGTGGTTGGCGGCTTCCGGCGGGATGGAAGGCCCGGAAATACAAGCGCATTACCGCCGCGAATCGCACGGCGGGCAACTTCTGATCCGCTCATACAAGCGGCAGCGCTGCTCACCAAACACCGCCATGTGACAAGGTTGTGAATGATCAGGCAATCCTGCCATCCTAGGGGCGCGGGTGCAGTAATCTTGTTTCGCCATTCAAGGCAGGCACGAAAGGATAGTTCCAAAGCGCGTCCGATTCTGCCTGCACCGCCGCAGTTTTCCTGAGCAAAGACAAGACGATTCTTGCTGCACTGCGGCAATTGTGCAACGCTTGGCGCGAAAGCAGGGATATGGGCGGCGCGCATCATCATTCACACGGGCACGGGCATGGTCACGGGCATTCGCACGGGCACGGACACCACCACCACGCCCCGTCGAGCCACGGCAAGGCCTTTGCTTTCGCAATCGGGCTCAATTCGGCGTTCGTCGTTGCCGAAGTGGTTGCCAGCTACATCAGCGGATCGACCGCGCTCTTGGCCGATGCCGGGCACAACCTGGGCGACGTGCTCTCGCTGCTGCTGGCCTGGGGTGCCAGCGTGCTGGCCGCGCGGCCGCCGGGTCCGGGTTACACCTATGGCCTGAAATCAAGCTCGATCCTGGCGGCGATCGCCAATGCCGCGCTGCTGTGGGTGGCACTGGGCATGGTCATGCTCGAGACGATCCAGCACCTGTGGGACCCGCGCGAAGTCAACGGGCCGATGGTCATGGCGGTGGCGGGAATCGGGATCGGGATCAACCTGGTCTCGGCGCTGCTGTTCGCCAAGGGCAGCAAAGACGACCTCAACCTGCGCGCCGCGTTTCAGCACCTGATGGCCGATGCGGTGATTTCGGCCAGCGTGGTCTTTGTGGGCCTGGCGGTGTTCCTGACCGGCCAGGGCTGGATCGATCCGGTCGCCAGCCTGGCGATCACCGTGGGCCTGGCCTGGGGCAGCTGGGACTTGCTCAAGGACGCGGTCAAGATGGGGCTGTTGGCCGTGCCCCGGCATATCGACGAGACTGCGGTGCGCGAGTTCCTGTCAGGCCATGAGGGCGTGACGGCGGTTCACGACCTTCGCATCTGGGGGATGAGCACCACTGAAAGCGCCCTCACCGCGCACCTGGTGATGCCATCAGGTGCACCTGGCGACACCTTCCTGCACCAGATCGCGCAGGACCTGGAGAAACGCTTCGGCATCCACCACGCGACGATCCAGATCGAGATCTCAATGGCCGATTGCAGCCTGGGGCACGGTCACAAGCATTGAGCGGCGATTACCAAACCCGCTAACCCACTCCCCCAAGCCCGACTATCCTGAGCTTGTCGAAGGATTGCCTTTCCTTCGACCGGTTGAGCACGAGGCACGAAGAAAAGGACAGTGCTTCGACAAGCTCAGCATAGTCGGATTTAGGTCAGGAATTACGGGGCTCAGGCCCTAAGCCGCTTCTTCCTTGCCCTTGAGCACCCGCACCGGCTCCTTGCGGCCTTCGACCACGTCCCGGTCGACCACCACTTCGGCAATGCCCTGTTCGGTGGGGATATCGAACATCGTGTCGAGCAGCAGCCCTTCGACAATCGAGCGCAGCCCGCGCGCGCCGGTTTTGCGTTCGATCGCCTTTTCGGCGATCGCTTCCAGCGCGTCTTCGGTGAAGGTCAGCGCGACGTCTTCCAGTTCGAACAGGCGCGCATACTGCTTGATCAGCGCGTTCTTGGGTTCCTTGAGGATCTTGACCAAAGCCTCGATATCAAGGTCTTCCAGCGTCGCGATCACCGGCAGGCGGCCGACGAATTCGGGGATCAGCCCGAACTTCAGAAGGTCTTCAGGCTCGGCCTTTTGCAGCAGTTCGCCCACCTTGCGCTTTTCAGGGTCCGCGACATGCGCGCCAAACCCGATCGAGCGCTTTTGCAGGCGGTCGGCGATGATCTTTTCCAGCCCCGCGAAGGCCCCGCCGCAGATGAACAGGATGTTGGTGGTATCGACCTGGAGGAATTCCTGCTGCGGATGCTTGCGGCCGCCTTGCGGCGGCACCGAGGCGGTGGTGCCTTCCATCAGCTTGAGCAGTGCCTGCTGCACCCCCTCGCCCGAAACGTCGCGGGTGATGCTGGGGTTTTCGGCCTTGCGGCTGATCTTGTCGATCTCGTCGATATAGACGATCCCGTGCTGGGCCTTCTCAACGTTATAGTCGCTGGCCTGGAGCAGCTTGAGGATGATGTTCTCCACATCCTCGCCGACGTAGCCGGCTTCGGTCAGCGTGGTCGCATCGGCCATGGTGAAAGGCACGTCGAAGGTCTTGGCGAGCGTCTGGGCCAGCAGCGTCTTGCCGCAGCCCGTAGGCCCGACCAGCAGGATGTTCGACTTTGACAGTTCGACTTCGCCGCCCTTGCCGCCGTGCTTCAGCCGCTTGTAGTGATTGTGCACCGCCACTGAAAGCACGCGCTTGGCCCGGCTCTGGCCGATCACATAGTCGCTCAGCGTTTCGCAGATGTCCTTGGGCGTCGGAACATCGCTGCCCTTCTTGCCGGTGATCCCGGCCTTGGTTTCCTCGCGGATGATGTCGTTGCACAGCTCGACGCATTCATCGCAGATGAACACGGTGGGGCCGGCAATCAGCTTGCGCACCTCGTGCTGCGACTTCCCGCAGAAGCTGCAGTAGAGGGTGCTTTTGGCGTCGGTTCCGCTCAGTTTGGTCATGCTCTTGTCCGCTATCCTGCGTGGCGCAGGGAATCGCCGGAGTCTAACCCGGCGATCTCATTTATCAATCCCGACACTAGCAAGACCAGATTGCGACCCGCTGAAGCGTCAGGGTTACTATTTCCTTGGCAGGTGCCTAGGGCATAGGTTGTATCGACATTCAGTTCAGAGCGAGTCGAAAATGGTGGTTTTGCGTGACCCGGCGCGCAGCGACCTTTCTGGTCGTGAGCACCGGAAGCACGCGGAACCGCCATTTGCAGACCGCTATGGGCTGAATGCCGGTGCAACCTAGTCCGGAGCCCCGCCCGAACCCTTCTCCCCGCTACCCGGCGCATCGCCTTCGGGGCGCGAGTTGAACACCTTGTCAACGAGGCCGAATTCCTGGGCTTCGTTCGCACTCATCCAGGTATCGCGGTCCATCGCATCGGCGACTTGCTTGACCGACTTGCCGGTATAGCCCGCATAGAGCTCGTGCATGGCATGCTTGAGCCGGAGGATTTCCTTGGCCTGGATTTCGATGTCGCTGGCCATGCCGCGCGCCCCGCCCGAAGGCTGGTGAATCATGATCCGCGCCTGCGGCAGCGCGATCCGCATGCCGGGCTCACCCGCGGCGAGCAGGAAGCTGCCCATCGAGCAGGCCTGGCCGATGCAGACGGTCGAAACCTTCGACTTGATGTATTGCATGGTATCGTGGATCGCCATCCCGGCCGTCACCACCCCGCCCGGCGAGTTGATGTACATCGAGATATCCTTGCTGGGATTCTCGCTTTCCAGGAACAGCAACTGGGCCACGATCACCGAAGCCATGTGATCCTCAATCTCGCCCGTCACAAAGATGATCCGCTCGCGCAGCAGCCGCGAATAGATATCGAAACTGCGCTCCCCGCGGCTCGATTGCTCCACCACCATCGGGATCAGCGCGCCGGTGATCGGGCCAGATGCAGAGTCGGGGGTCATGTGGCCGGTGGGACGGTTGTAGGGGTCGATCATGGGAATCCTCTTGAGCTTGAGGAGCCTATGTCGGCGCTGGGCGCGAGATGTTCAAGGGCGTTAACCGGTTTGGGGGTGGTTGAGGGTGATGGCTGAAATCTGGCGAGTGTGGAGACTTTGGGTGATAATCGGGCGATTGTTTCACTTTCGTTCTTTCTCGGTGTTGTGCTGATTTTCGATACCCGTTAGCCTGTGACGATGAGTGACTTTGCAAATCTATGCGAAAGGGCTGGGTTGGCTCTCCCCGATGCAGCTGCGGAGTTCGGAGTGTCCGCAGAGGTGGTCGAGTCGTGGAAGATTGGCCAATCCGAGCCGCCCATACGCGTATTGCGTACTCTTGATCTCATTTTGAACTTCGGGCCACAAGCAGAAGTGGTGCCTACCGAAGTTACCGCAAAACAAAGATCACGAAGCGGCACCTTTACTGACAACATGAAGCTTCCCGTGCACCGCTGGTTTCGTTATTCGGCAGGTTTTTCAGCGCAATGGGTTGAAAGCGTAATTGAAGAGCGTCGTCGCAATGGGCGCTGCAATCTGCTCCTCGACCCATTTGCTGGCTCAGGAACGGCACTTCTGGCCGCACAAAAGCAAGGGGTGCGCAGCATCGGCATCGAGCCGCACCCGTTTGTCCAGGAAATTGCTGAGACCAAGCTAAACTGGGACGTGGAAGTTCCCGAGCTCAAGAGCAGAAGCAACGCCGTCATCGAAGCTGCGTTCGCCTTGGCAGATGGTCTGGAACTAAGCGGACTTCCGCCCTTGCTGGAGAAATGCTTTCACGCACAAACCTTGACTCGGCTTCTTGCAATTCGACGCGCGCTTGAGGCCTCACAATCCAACGACGCCGTGCAGCGGTTGCTCAATCTCAGCCTTACATCAATTCTTCGTGAATGCAGCCATGTCGGCACGGCACAATGGCAATATGTACTTCCAAATAAGTCGAAAGCCAAGGCAGCCGACCCGTTCTTTGCCTACGCGGCGCGCATCGCGATGTTCGCATCGGACATCGGCGAAATGCAGCGGCACAAAATGAACGCTCAGGCCAATATCTGGGCGGCGGATGCCCGCGATTGCCAACCTTCCGCTGATAGTGCTGGTGAAGTCGATCTGATCGTGACTTCTCCGCCCTACCCCAACAACTACGACTATGCGGATGCCACTCGCCTCGAGATGACTTTCTGGGGGGAAATCTCAGGCTGGGGAGATCTGCAATCGGCAGTGCGACACAAACTGGTGAGATCATGCTCGCAGCATAGCGCGGCGGAAAAGCTCAATCTTGAAATGCTGCTAGAGCACCCGGCAGTTGAACCGATTAGATCGGAGCTTGCCGAAGTTTGCAATTCGCTCGCTGAAATCCGTTTGGAGAAGGGTGGGAAGAAGACCTATCATACGATGGTTGCAGCCTATTTTTGCGACTTGGCGTTGGTTTGGACAAATCTGCGAAGATTTGCTGCCCCAGGGTCCGACGTTTGCTTCGTGATCGGCGATTCCGCCCCTTATGGAGTCTATGTTCCTGTCGATGCATGGCTTACCAAGCTTGCCGAAGCCGCTGGCTTCGGAGATGCTAGGTTCGAGAAGCTCAGGGATAGAAATATCAAATGGAAAAATCGGAAGCACCGCGTTCCTTTAAAAGAGGGCAACCTGTGGCTGCGTGGCTGATTTGTGGCTGAATCGGCCGCCCATCGCTTCGGGCAAATCATTGGCGACTTGCTGGAGGAAATTCTGGAACCCGAATTGAGGCGATTCTGCGAAAGCAAGTCGCTGTTTCTGGACCGAAAGGGGCTGCGGCCAGATGTGCGCTCTGGAAAGAAGGTTAGTTGGGAAGACAAGTTTGGCAATCGCCATGACCTAGACTTCGTTGTCGAAAAGCCCGCCGAAGATGACACGCAAGGCAGGCCGCTAGCATTCATTGAAGCTGCTTGGCGGCGATACACCAAGCACTCACGCAATAAGGCTCAGGAGATTCAGGGGGCTATCGTTCCGCTCGCCGAAACATATTCCAGAGATGCTCCTTTTTTGGGCGCTGTCCTAGCGGGTGAATTTACGGCTGCATCGCTTGAGCAACTGCGCTCTCATGGATTCGCTGTCGTTCATTTTGCCTACGCCGACGTTGTTCGGGCATTTCGATCCGTTGGGATTGACGCAAGTTTTGACGAGTCCACCCCGGACAAGGCATTCCGAGCTTGCATTTCCAAGATCGGGAAATTGAGCAGGACCAACCGAACCAAGGTGAAGGAGCACATTCTGGCCAGCAGACAGTCGGAGATGGCCGAATTTCTAGGCAAGCTGAAGCGGAAATTGGAACGGCATGTCGAGCGCGTTATCGTGATTCCATTGTTTGGAGAATCTAGAAACTTTGAGTCTGCTGGAGCCGCTTCCACGTTTTTGGCCGCCTTCGATACTAGCAAAATCGGTGGGAAGTTCCGTAAGTTCGAAGTCAGGGTAAGCTTTTCGAACGAAGACTCGATTTCAGGTGAGTTCTCTGATGCTGCGGAGGCAAACCGGTTTCTGGATTACGTCGTCGCGTAGCACGCGCTTCGCAGCCACATCCCCCAGTTGCCAATCCCCTCCCATTTGTCCAGCATGGCCCCAAGCCCTCTGGAGGAACCCATGCGCCGTCTGCTTCTGACCCTGACCATCGCCCTCGTCCTCGCCCAGCCCGCCACGGCCAAGGTGCGCAAGGCCAAGCCCAAGCCGGTGCCGGTGGTTGACCAGAGCGCGGCGGCGGCCAATGCGGCCGCTGCGGCGGCGATGCGGCAGCTGGATGCCATCGCCCGGCTGGACGATGCGCAGGGCGGCCCGCGGCTGAACGCGGTGATCGTGTTCAATCCGGCGGCGGCAGCGGAAGCGGCGCGGCTTTCGGCGACTGGGCGGCTCAGGGGGCGGACCGTGCTGGTCAAGGACAATGTCGAGACCAGGGAGTGGGCGACCACTGCGGGCAGCCTGGCGCTGAAGGACAACAAGACTGGCCGCGATGCGCCGCTGGTGGCGCGGATCCGGGCCGATGGCGCCGTGGTGCTGGGCAAGACCAACCTCAGCGAATGGGCCAACATCCGCTCCAACGCGAGTTCCTCGGGCTGGTCGGGCGTGGGCGGGCAGACGAAGAACCCGCATGCGATCGACCGCAACCCGTGCGGCTCAAGCTCGGGCAGCGGCTCGGCCGTGGCGGCGGGGATGGCCTGGGCGGCGGTCGGGACCGAGACCGACGGGTCGATCACTTGCCCGGCCAGCGCCAACGGGATCGTCGGGTTCAAGCCCACGGTCGGGCTGGTCAGCCGCACCCATGTGGTGCCGATCAGCCACAGCCAGGACACCGCCGGGCCGATGGCGACTTCGGTTGCCGACGCCGCGCTGCTGCTGAGCGCGATGGCCGGCAGCGACCCGGCTGATCCGGCGACGCTGGAGGCCGACAAGTACAAGACCGATTATACCGCAGGCCTCGGCCTCTCCAGCCTCAAGGGCGTGCGGATCGGGGTGCTGAGCAAGCAGAGCGGCAAGCATCCCGGCGTCAACCGGGTGTTCGACCGGGCCTTGATGGACCTTTCTGCCGCCGGAGCCGTGCTGGTGCCGATCGCCTATGACTTCCCCGGCGAGCTCGGCCGTGACGAGGGCGTGGTGCTCTATTTCGAGCTGCGCGAGGATCTGAATGCCTATCTTGGGGGCCTGCCCGGCACGCCGCCGGTGCGCAGTCTTGCCGATGTGATCATGTTCAACAAGGACCACGCCAACGAAGAGCTGCGCTGGTTCGGGCAGGAGACTTTCATCAAGGCCGAAAGCCCGGTCGACCGCGCGGTGTACCAGAAGGCCCGGGCCAATTCGCTGCGGTTGGCGGGGCCTGAGGGGATCGACAAGCTGCTGGCCGACAACAAGGTGGTGGCCTTGATCGCCCCGACCGAGGGCCCGACCTGGCCGATCGACCTGGTCAACGGCGATCACTACATCGGGATCGGCGCCGGATCGCTGGCGGCAGTGGCGGGCTATCCGCACCTGACCGTGCCGATGGGCGATGTCGAAGGGCTGCCGGTGGGGCTGAGCTTCATCGGGCCCAAGTGGGGCGACAAGCTGGTGCTGGAACTGGGCGCCGCCTATGAACGCGCGCGGACAGTGACGCTGAAACCGCCCAGCTTCAAACGCTGGGGCGAATGAGCGCCTGCATTGGCCGAAACTGATCTGGATCATTTCATCTCCGGCACCAACCGGGCGCTTCTTGGGCGCAAGTTCGCAAGAAGAGTTCGAAATGACCCGCAACGAAGGAACGATTGACCGCGTCGCCCGCGTGGCGCTGGGCGTGGTGCTGCTGGTGCTGGCCTTTCGCGGGCTATACACCCCCTGGACCTGGATCGGCGTGGTGCCGCTGCTGACCGGGCTGGTGGGCGCCTGCCCGCTCTATTCGGTGCTGGGGATCAGCACTTGCAAGGTGCGCTA
>Ga0209865_1000011_pt1 | contig 16966 bp, 17 predicted proteins | sample GWRWT4_1July14_FD_187189 | JGI IMG/M metagenome (GOLD analysis project Ga0209865, IMG submission 187189) | Sand microcosm microbial communities from a hyporheic zone in Columbia River, Washington, USA - GW-RW T4_1-July-14 (SPAdes) (version 2) | ecosystem: Engineered > Artificial ecosystem > Sand... | reverse complement strand
TGTATCGGCGGCGATGTTGGCCGATGCCGGGGCCGGGTTCGTGATTGTCGGCCACAGCGAACGCCGCGCGATGCATGGCGAGAAGGATGCGGATGTCCGCGCCAAGGCCGAAGCAGCACTGCTGGCCGGGTTGGGGGCGATCGTCTGCGTTGGCGAAACCGAGGCGCAGCGCGATGCCGGCAAGGCCGAAGCCGTGGTCACCGCGCAGATCGCCGGATCGCTGCCGCAGGGCGAGGGCGTCGGTGCCCAGCTGACTGTGGCCTATGAACCGGTCTGGGCGATCGGCACCGGGCGGGTTCCCTCGGCCGATGATGTCAGCGCGATGCACCGCGCGATCCGGGCCAAGCTGGTGGCGCTGCTGGGCGAAGCGGGCAGCGAGGTGCGGATCCTCTATGGTGGCTCGGTCAATGCCGGCAACGCGGCCGAACTGCTGGGCTGCGACGATGTTGGCGGGGCGCTGGTCGGCGGGGCCAGCCTGATGGCCGACAGCTTCCTGTCGATCGTGCTGGCTGCGGCGGGGCCGGGCGACGATTGAGGCGCTACGCCTTGCACAATCGCCTGCGCGCGCCTAGATGCCCGCCAGCACCACAATTCGCGGATATCCCATGTCGCTGTTAGTTTTCTTGACCGTTACCCAGGCAATCATTGCCGCGCTGCTGGTCGGCGTGATCCTGATGCAGAAGTCGGAAGGCGGCGGGCTGGGCACCGGAGGCAGCCCGGCAGGCCTGATGTCGGCGCGCGGCGCGGCCGATTTCATGACCCGGCTGACCGCGATCCTGGCGACCTTGTTTGTGGTGCTGTCGATCGTCCTGGCCGCGCTGGCGACCCAGTCCAGCGGCAACCGCACGATCGACGATTCGCTCGATCGCAGCGTTCCGGCCCAGCAGGCACCGGCTCCGGTCAATCCGCTGGACAACACCGGCGCACTGGCGCCCGCCCCGGCCCCGGCCCCGGCTGCACCCGCCACCAAGTAATCCCCGGCATTCCGAAACGGCCCGGCGTGATTTTTCGCGCTGGGCTGTGGATTGCCGCAAAGGGTGCTTGCCCAAGTGCCCCAACCAGGCTTAAGGCCCGACTCCCATGGCGCGGTTCATTTTTATCACCGGCGGCGTGGTCTCCTCGCTTGGCAAAGGTCTTATGGCGGCAAGCCTTGCGGCGCTGCTGCAGGCGCGCGGATTCAAGGTCCGGATCCGCAAGTTCGATCCCTATCTGAACGTCGATCCGGGGACGATGAGCCCCTATCAACACGGCGAAGTCTTTGTGACCGACGACGGGGCTGAGACCGACCTCGACCTTGGCCACTACGAACGCTTCACCGGCGTTTCGGCGCGGCAGGCGGACAACATCACCTCGGGGCGGATCTACCGCGACATCATCGCCAAGGAACGCCGCGGCGATTACCTGGGCGCGACCGTGCAGGTGATCCCGCACGTTACCGACCAGATCAAGGAATTCGCGCTGGCCGATACCGACGGCCTCGATTTCGTGCTCTGCGAGATCGGCGGGACTGTCGGCGATATCGAAGGCCTGCCGTTCATCGAAGCCATCCGGCAGCTGCGCAACGAGCTGGGGCGGGAGAAATTCTGCTCGGTCCACGTCACGCTGGTGCCCTATGTCGCCGCCGCGGGCGAGCTCAAGACCAAGCCGACCCAGCACTCGGTGCGCGAACTGACCAGCCTGGGCGTCCAGCCCGACATCCTGCTGTGCCGCTGCGAGCATCCCTTGCCCGAAAACGAGCGCGCCAAGATCGCGCTGTTCTGCAACGTCCGCAAGGAAGCCGTGATCCCGGCGCTCGATGCGCGCAGCATCTATGCGGTGCCGCTGCAATACCACGCCGAAGGGCTCGATGCCGAGGTTCTCCACCACTTCGGCCTGACCAGCCCCGCGCCCGATCTGTCGGGCTGGGAAGATATCGTCGACCGGTTCCAGCATCCCGAAGGCGAAGTGACGATCGGGGTGGTCGGCAAATATGTCGGCCTGCCCGATGCCTACAAGAGCCTCAACGAGGCGCTTGTGCACGGCGGCATGGCCAACCGGGTCAAGGTCAACATCAAGTGGATCGACGCCGAACTGTTCGAGGAAGGCGACGAGGAAATCGTCACCCGGCTGGAACCGATGCACGGGATTCTGGTTCCCGGCGGGTTCGGAGTGCGCGGCACAGAAGGCAAGATCGCTTCGGTTCGGTTCGCGCGTGAACGCAAGGTGCCGTTTTTCGGGATTTGCCTGGGCATGCAGATGGCCTGCGTCGAAGGCGCGCGCAACACTGCCGGGATCGCAGGCGCCGGCTCGACCGAGTTTGGCCCGACCGGGGAGCCGGTGGTCGGCATCATCACCGAATGGATGAGCCCGGAAGGCCTGCAAAAGCGCGGCGCCGATACCGACCTTGGCGGGACCATGCGGCTGGGCGCCTATGAAGCCGTGCTGGCAGGCAACAGCCACGTCTCAACGATCTATGGCGGGGCGACCTCAATCAGCGAACGCCACCGCCACCGCTACGAAGTGAATGGTGCCTACCGCGAGCGGCTGGAAAAGGGCGGGCTGGTCTTCTCGGGCATGTCGCCCGATGGCCTGCTGCCCGAAATCGTCGAACGGCCCGACCATCCCTGGTTCGTCGGCGTCCAGTTCCACCCCGAACTCAAGAGCCGCCCGTTCGATCCGCACCCGCTGTTTGCCGGGTTCATAGCGGCGGCGTTGCAACAGTCGCGCCTAGTCTGATCAATGGTTTCAGACGCTTAGTGGGATCTCGTCAGCTTCCCGTCGAAAGAACAGCCGAAACTTCGCGAAAAACCTTGCGCAAAGCGGCTCCGAGCCGATAGCGAACGGCTCGGAAATCGAATCGAAACCTGTTCGGGTTAGGTAAGGGGACCTGCCGGAGAATGGTTGTAAGGGCAAAATAACCTATTCTGTTGCGGGCACCTTGCGGCGTGGCGGTCCATGACCGCACACAGAGGTTTCTCGTGGTCCTGCCTGGTTCCACGACACAGGCTTGCCCGATCTGATCGTCTTCTGCGACCCGGACGATCATGAAAAGGCAAGGCGGCGCGCAAGCGCCGTGGGGGCGGCGCCAAAAGCTCCGCCCCCGAATTGTTTTAACGCAGTGCGTTGATCGCGATTGCCAGTTCCGCCTGGCGGCCCGTGCGGGTCTTGGCAAAACAACGCTGTACAAGCGTCCTTATCGTATTGATCGAGGTGCTCCGCTGAGTCGCAATCTCGGCCAGATCGAAGCCCTGCGCGATGGCCGAAGCGACCTGTGCTTCGCTTCGGCTAAGTTCGAAAAACGCCATGACCCGATCTTCAAGGAAATCTGAGCGGGCGCTCTCTTCAAACAGCATGACCAAGGCTGCACTGCCAATTGCGGCAGTGAATGGCGTGATCTCAGCCAGCAAGCATGGAGTGCCCGAATCATCCCGAAGCACGAAGCGTCCGCCACGGGCTCCGCTACGATGTGCTGCATTTGCCAAGGCCTTGGCGAATTCGGCTTTTGCCGGAGTGCGGGTAGGTTCCAATCGGCCATTGGTGACACGAAGGGCGGAACCAGCCGACAGAATAGCCTCTGCCGAGCGAGTTGCCAGAAGAATGTGGGCGTTGGCGTCGAGTATCAATAGCGCCTGATTTGCATGTTCCAATGCAGACTTCGAGATGGCGGCTTCGCCAATGGCTTGCGAAAGCCTTCGATGCAAGCGTATGGCCCGCCGCGCATGCGGTATTGCCTTGCCTAGCATCAATACGTCCTGATCATCGAAATGTGCACCAAGGCCTCTGTGCATGCCGACGGTCAACATGACATCAGCGTCAAGATAGGTGCCAAATCCGATACAATGCGCCGTGTCATCGCCGATGTTGCGAATGAATTGATTCCAAAGCCGCGATCGCATGAGCTCTGTGTGAGAGACCAGACCTTCGCAATTGATTGGGCGCTCCCGCATGCTATCGTCACGCAATACGTCTGCCCAAGGATCGCTCTCGAAAATGGCATCCGCCACATATTGATCGAGAATGTCGGCCGGAAAATAGTTGCTGGCTATTGCTTGTGGACGAAGGAGTGCATCGGTTATCTGGACCGAAGAAGACCGCGCGCCTATCGCGCGGGTCAATGCACTTGGCAAGGCTGCCAAACCACCAAACTCCACCTCGTCATAGACCAGATCAATCGACTTCTCGAACGCTTCAGGCTGCATCGAAATTCTTCCATTTGAGCCTATTGCGATCACCTTACAGATGCACAGGCTGCAAACAAGTCTAGCGTCACTTGGTCCCAATTCGTCATCTATTCGGATGACGCGGGATATCGCACGTCCTTCTATACCTGATCAAACCTCGATGGGGAAACGACAGGGAGTAGAAACCTAATGAGATACCAACTGACAATTGCCGCCGCCGCTCTTGCCCTTGTACCAAGCGCCGCCTTTGCAGACGAAGATGCTGAAGCCAATGGGGGGTATATTGGCGTCCATGTCGGGCTGGCATCAATGAGCGATGCGAACATCCAGTATTACGATGCTGGCGGAACGTTTGGCGGCACTGGTGCGACGGATACGGCTGACGGCACGATCGATCTCAAGAATGCCGCCACTTTCGGCGGCGTGGTTGGCTATGATTTTGGATCCGTCCGGGCCGATGTTGAAATTGACTATACCAAACATTCAATCAGCAGTTTGACGGTAAATTCGCTCAATGGAACTGCCGTCTCCTTGACGCCCTCGGACCGCAGCGACGTTTGCCTCTACCTTGAGGCCACTGCCTGTGGTGGATCGGGAAACGCATTTGTGATCGACGGTTCGCGGGCCAGAACGCTTACGGCCATGGGCAACGTTTGGGTTGATCTGCCGCTGGGTGGAGTTACACCCTATGTAGGTGGCGGGCTCGGCATTGCTGGGATCGAGGTCGATGGCGAGGGCAAGGCCAAACTCGCGTGGCAACTCGGCGCCGGGGTTAGCTTCAAACTCAGCGGCAAGCTGATGCTAAGCCTGGATTACCGACATCGCGAAGTCGGGGCTACGCAGGTGGAATACGACGGATCGAGCGGCTTCCGGTTTAGTAGGCTCAAATCCAATACCCTCAGTGCAGGACTGCGCGTGGTATTCTGAATCCAAACTACCTGTCGGGGCAGAGACGGGGCGACCGCTTTGCGGCTGCCCCGTCTCTTTACTCGCTTCAGGCCACCTTGGTGTCGCCGTCAGCGCTACTCACCACGGTCAGGGTCTTTTGCGTGCCGACCGGGATCTTCTTGGGCTTCATTGCTTCGGGCACTTCGCGGACCAGATCGATCGACAGCAACCCGTCTTCGATGTTGGCGTCCTCGACCCGGACATAGTCGGCCAGTTCGAAACGGCGCTCAAACCCGCGCTGGGCGATGCCGACGTGAAGGAACTGCCCGGCCGAGGTATCCTCGCCTTTCTTGCCCTGGACCACCAGCAGGTTCTGCTGGGCGGTAATCTCGATATCGGCGGGTTTGAAGCCGGCGACTGCCAGGGTGATGCGATAGGCATCCTCACCGCGGCGTTCGATGTTGAACGGGGGGTAATTGTCGCCGCTGTTCATCCGGGACTGGTTTTCCAGCAGGTCGAACAGCCGGTCGAAGCCGACCATGGAGCGGCGATAGGGAGTGAAATCAAAACGGTTCATGGCAAAATCCTCTGTTTGAGCAATCGTGCAAATGCGGAACCCGAAACCGGCGTCCCGCGACTGGCGCCATCCTCCTTCGACATGCTCAGGACATGCCTTGCGGACCATGACACCGCACCCGATGTATGTTAGCCCCGCCAGGTTTCAAGAGGAGCACGCCGTGACCACCCCCAAAGTCGAGATCTACACCAAATGGGGCTGCCCCTATTGCGTGAGCGCCAAGGCGCTGTTCGACGGCAAGGGCGTGGCCTATGACGAGTTCGACATAACGCTGGGCGGGCCCAAGAAGGCCGAGATGCTGGAACGCGTTCCCGGGGCTGCGACCGTGCCGCAGATCATGATCGGCGGCGCAGCGGTTGGCGGCTGCGACGAGCTCTATGCGCTCGAGCGTGCCGGCCAGCTTGACCCGATGCTGGGCCTTTGATGTCCAAACGGATTGCCCTGCTGCAGATGTGCTCGGGTATCGATCCCGACGCCAATGCCGAGAGCGTGGTCGGCGCGACCGGCGCGGCGGCAATGGGCGGGGCTTCGATGCTGTTCACGCCCGAGATGTCGGCGCTGGTCGATCGCAACCGCGAACGCGGCAGCGCCCATGTTGTGGCCGAGGCCGAAAGTACTTTTCTGGCCAAGGTTCGCGAAGCCGCAGCCGGGGCGGGGATCTGGGTTTCGATCGGCTCGATGGCCACGCTGCGCGCGGACGGGCGCTGGGCCAACCGCGCTTTGGTGATCGATTCAAGCGGCGAAGTGGTCGCCCGTTATGACAAGATCCACATGTTCGATGTCGATCTGGCGACCGGCGAAAGCTGGCGCGAATCCAATGCCTATGCGCCGGGGGAAGGGCCGGTGACGGTCGAAACCCCGCTGGGACTGCTGGGGCTGACGGTCTGCTATGACTTGCGCTTTCCGGCGCTGTTCGAAGCCTATGGCCGGGCCAAGTGCGATCTGATCGCGATCCCCGCCGCTTTCACGGTGCCCACCGGGCAGGCCCACTGGCACGTCATGCAACGCGCCCGGGCGATCGAGGCGACCGCCTTTGTCGTTTCGGCTGCACAGGTCGGCAAACATGAAGACGGGCGCGAGACCTATGGTCACAGCCTGGTGATCGATCCCTGGGGCGAGGTCCTGCTCGACATGGGCGGCGAGGCGCCGGGGCTGAGCTTTGCCGAGCTCGATCCCGCGCGGATCACTGCGGTGCGGGCGCAAGTGCCGTGCCTTGCAAACAAGCGGCCGATCGCCACATAGCGAGCAGCAATGATTGTCTTCGATCTTGAATGCCGGGCTCTTGGCCACCGCTTTGAAGGCTGGTTCGCCAGTTCGCAGGACTTTGCGGATCAGCAGCAGCGCGGCCTGGTTAGCTGTCCGCACTGCGGCAGCGGTGATGTTGGCAAAGCGGTAATGGCTCCCAATGTTGCTCGCAAGGGCAACCAATTGTCAGCACGGGCGGCTGCTTCGCAGCCCATTGTCGGCGGTCAATTGCCCGCCGAAGCCAAGGAACTGATGGCCAAATTGGCTGAGCTCCAGGCCGAAGCGCTCAAGCAGTCGCGCTGGGTTGGCAATGACTTCGCTGCTGAATCGCGCAAGATGCATTATGGCGAGGCAGAGACTGAGACGATCCACGGTCAGGCCACGCCGGAACAGGCCAAGGACTTGCTTGACGAAGGCATTGCCCTGATGCCGCTGCCGTTCCCGGTTGCCCCGCCCGACGAACTCAACTGATTGCGCCGCGCCGCAAGCCTGCCTATGGCAGTACCGCGTGCGCCCGTAGCTCAGCAGGATAGAGCATCAGATTCCTAATCTGGGGGCCATGGGTTCGAATCCCGTCGGGCGCACCACCTCCCACACCCCCAAAACCGCACTTCACACGCCTTGTGAACAAGCCTGTGGAAACTCCGTTCACCGCTTCTTGCGTCCAAATTCAAACTTTGGGCTTGAACTGCTGAATCAATTGTGATTCTAGTGTTAACTATGAAAGGGCGGGGTGCTCCAAGACTGGCGAATGAGCGGCTGACGCAAGGCGTGGCACTCGCGTGCCTGCTGGTGATGAGCGCCTGGGTTCTGTTTGGCCCCAGTGGCGTTATTTCCTGGAGCGAAAACAGCCGCTTGCTGACTGAACGCCAGAAGGAGCTGCAGCAGCTCTCGGCGGAAACCAATGTCATCCGCAACCGCGTTGCCCTGCTCGATCCGAATCACGTCGATCCGGACCTGGCCGGGCAGCTGCTGCGAACCAACCTCAACGTGGTCAATCCGGACGAAATGGTCCTGTTGCTCGACTAGGCAGCACGCGCCTGACGCTACCATCCGCAAAGTCCGCCAATTCTATCATCGAAATACGTATGGGAGCAGTTTCCCTTAGGGCAAACTGCCCCTATAGGCTGGGCTCCAGCGTTCCAACCCCAGGGGAGCCCCACTTGGCCAAGAGCAAGACGCCCAGCACGGTCGCTGCCGGCGATGACACCTTCGCGCTGCGTAGCCTGCAGGATGCCCACGACGCCAATCCGCGCTATGCGGCGAGCGACGAGCAGCTGCTGACGTTCTACGAGCAGATGCTGTTGATCCGCCGGTTTGAAGAGAAGGCCGGCCAGCTTTACGGCCTGGGTCTGATCGGCGGCTTTTGCCACCTTTACATCGGCCAGGAAGCGGTCGCGGTGGGGCTGCAATCGGCGCTCGATGGCGGCAAGGACTCTGTGATCACCGGCTATCGCGATCACGGCCACATGCTGGCTTACGGGATTGATCCCAAGGTGATCATGGCCGAACTGACCGGGCGCGGCGCGGGGATTTCGCGCGGCAAGGGCGGGTCGATGCACATGTTCTCGACCGAGCACAAATTCTATGGCGGCCACGGCATCGTCGGTGCGCAGGTGCCGTTGGGGGCCGGGCTGGCCTTTGCCCACCAGTATGCCGAGGACGGCGGACTGTGCATGGCCTATTTCGGTGATGGCGCGGCCAACCAGGGCCAGGTCTATGAGGCCTTCAACATGGCCGCATTGTGGAACCTGCCAATCATCTTCGTGGTTGAGAACAACGGCTATGCGATGGGCACCGCGGTGCAGCGCGGTTCGGCCGAAACCCACTTCCACCGCCGCGGCACGGCCTTCCGGATCCCCGGGATCAGCGTTAATGGGATGGACGTGCTCGAAGTGCGCTCGGCCGCCGAAGTGGCGGTTGCCCATGTTCGCAGCGGCAAGGGGCCGGTGCTGATGGAGCTGATCACCTATCGCTATCGCGGCCACTCGATGTCCGACCCGGCCAAGTACCGCAGCCGCGAGGAAGTCCAGGAAATGCGCGACAAGCACGACCCGATCGATGCCGCCAAGGCCGAGCTGCTGAAGCGCGGCGTGGCCGAGGACCGGCTCAAGGAATTGGAAAAGCAAATTCGCAGCAAGGTCAACGAAGCTGCTGATTTTGCAGAAAACTCGCCGGAGCCTGAGATGAGCGAACTCTACACCGATGTCTTGGTGGAGCGCTACTGATGGCGATCGAACTCAAAATGCCCGCGCTGTCCCCGACGATGGAAGAGGGGACCCTGGCCAAATGGCTGGTCAAGGAAGGCGACACGGTCAAATCGGGTGACATCCTGGCTGAGATCGAGACTGACAAGGCGACGATGGAATTCGAATCGATCGACGAAGGCGTGATCGGCAAGATCCTGGTGGCCGAGGGCACCGAAGGCGTGAAAGTCGGCACGGTCATCGCGGTGATCGGCGATGGCGAGGTGACTGCCGCGCCGCCAGCCGCAGCGCCTGAACCGGCACCAAGCACGCACACCGCAGTCACTCCGCCCGCACCCAAGGCGCGGGCCAATGACCCTGAGGTCCCCGTCGGCACCCAGATGCGCCAGTGCACCGTCCGCGAGGCGCTGCGCGATGCCATGGCCGAGGAAATGCGCCGCGATGCCCGCGTCTTCGTGATGGGCGAGGAAGTGGCGCAGTACCAGGGCGCCTACAAGGTTACCCAGGGCCTGCTCGATGAGTTCGGACCCAAGCGGGTCATTGACACTCCGATCACCGAATACGGCTTTGCCGGAATCGGGGCAGGGGCAGCGATGGGCGGCCTGCGTCCGATCGTCGAATTCATGACCTTCAACTTCGCCATGCAGGCGATCGACCACGTCATCAACTCGGCCGCCAAGACCAATTACATGTCGGGCGGGCAGATGCGCTGTCCGGTGGTGTTCCGCGGTCCCAACGGTGCGGCCAGCCGGGTGGGGGCGCAGCACAGCCAGAACTATGGCCCGTGGTACGCCAGTGTCCCCGGGCTGATCGTGATCGCGCCCTATGACGCGGCCGACGCCAAGGGCCTCTTGAAGGCCGCGATCCGCAGCGATGACCCGGTGGTCTTCCTTGAGAACGAGCTGGTCTATGGCCGCAGCTTCGACTTGCCCGAGCTTGACGATCACGTCCTGCCGATTGGCAAGGCGCGGATCATGCGCGAAGGCAAGGACGTGACGATCGTGTCGTACTCGATCGGCGTCGGCCTCGCGCTCGAAGCCGCCGACCTGCTGGCGGGCGAGGGGATCGACGCCGAAGTGCTCGACCTGCGCACGCTGCGCCCGCTGGACCGCGAGGCAGTCCTGACTTCGCTGGCCAAGACCAACCGCGTGGTGGTGGCCGAAGAAGGCTGGCCGCAGTGCTCGATTGCCAGCGAGATCATCGCAATCTGCATGGAGGACGGCTTCGACAATCTCGACGCACCGGTACTGCGGGTCTGCAACGAAGACGTGCCGCTGCCCTATGCCGCCAACCTCGAAAAGGCCGCGATCATCGATGCGGCGCGGATTGCCGCGGCGGTTCGCCAGGTCTGCTACCGCTAGGTAAAATCGCCGTCGGTTTCGACTACGGCCCGGCCCTTGAACTGGTTGCAGGTCTGCACCGGATCGGGGCTGGCCGGATCGCGCTGGTAGATCTGGCTGATATCCCGGTCGTCGCGAACCATGAACGAGGCGATCGCCTTGATGTCGAGGCTGCCCAGGAACCGCTCGGAAACCAGCGGCTGGTAAGTGTAGTTGAGTTCGACGAAAATCAGCGCGTCGTCAGGCAAGGCCTGCACTTCTTCGCCCTCGGGTCCGATCCCTTCGCTTCCCAGGTCCGCGCCTTCCGCGCCGTAGTCCGACACGATGTTCTTCGCCCCGCGGCAACGCTGCCAGTGAATGTACTGGTTGCCCGCTTGCGAGACCTGGACGCTGGAAATAATCACCCGGCCGTTTTCGTACAGGTCAAGGCCAGTGCCGCCCTGAAGCTGCGCACCATAGATCACTTCGTTGATGTCGCTCTCGTAGATTCGCCGGTTCTGCAGCGTGCTGGTATCGCCAACCCGGCTGGCGTTGTCGGCCACATGTTCGGCCAGCTGACTGATCCGCATGGTGACCAATGCATAGTTGGCCATCTCGCTGCCCCACAGGCCTGCCATCAGCAGGAACGGCGCGCCAATCGCGAATTCCATCATCGCCACGCCTGAACGGTTGCGGCGCAGCCGCCGGGCCAGGTTGCGCAGGGTCATGGGCAGTTCCCCTTGGGCGGTACCGGCGGCGAATCCGCCTGGCCATAGGGCTGGTTGCGCAGCACGGTGTTGGCCACCAGGGTAAAGTCGTCGGTCTGGCCAGGGATGAATTTGGCGATCGGGAAAGCGCGTTTGTAGTTGACTGTCACGCTGTAGAGCACCGCATCGCGGGCACTGCCCAGTCCCGCCTTGCCCTGCGCGTCCCAGGTGTCGTTGCCATTGGCATCTTCGTAGGGTTCGCCATCGTTGCAGGTGCCGTCGTCGTTGAGGTCGGTAAAGTCCTCGGGCCGGCCGGCATCGGTGAAATTGGCATAGTTGGTGCGCGTAAAGGTAATCGTGGCATGCGGGGCAACCGCGTGTACCGCTTTGGCGACCCTGCCGTCGAGCTGCGCGGTATCCGATGCCGCGCCTTCAATGGTCGAATTGCGCGCGGCCTTCTGGATCGCGCCTTGCAGCATTTCGGCGGTGTACATGTTGTAGGACAGGTCAAACAGCCCGAACAGCATGACGAACAGCGCCGGGGAAATCATCGCGAACTCGACCGCGCTGACCCCGGTCTCGTCGCGGCGCAGGCGGGATAGCAGGCGGCGCATCACTTCGAGATCCGAAGGTCGCCCATCTGCGCGGCGATCTTGCTGAACACGTCTTGCAGTTCGGCGGCATCCCTGGCCTCGAAATAGTGGCTGGGGCCGGCGCATTCGGTCATGAAGTCATCCAGGCTGACCCCGAAGCCGATCACCCAGACGGTGATATTGCGCTTCTTCACTTCCTTGCAGGCCACGGCAAAGCGGCGTTCGACAACGTCGGTAAGCGGTAGCCCCAGCGCAGGCTTCTTCGGATCCCAGCGCCGCTTGTCGAGCGGTTCGATCCCGTAAGTGCCGTAGGAAAGATCATAAGGCGCGGTTTCACCGTCGGTCAGGAAGATCATGTGGCGACTGGTCGGCTTGCCGGAAAGGTCGGCGTTCTCGCTCGAAAACAGCCCGGTCGGCGAAAGCAGGCGGCCGCCCCAGATCATCCCGATATCGTGATAGGTGCTGCCATCGGGAGTCAGGGTCGACAGGTAGGCATCGACTTCGCCGCGGTCCATCTCGTCGAGCTTGCGCGCTTCGGCAGGGCATGAGCTCAGCCCGGCCCAGCCGGCCATGAGATAGTCGTTGGACGTGGTGGCGGGCGATTTGAAATCACCGGTGCCGTCCCACCAGATTTCCGGCTCGAACGAGATCTCGTGGAGCATCGGGCGCCACTGGGTCTTGGCATCACCGGGGGTGGGGACCAGATCAATATCGAGATCGAGCGCCTTGGACAGATCGACATTGTCGTAGTCGTCGATCTCATAGGTATCGCGCTCTTCGATGCAGCCGCGGAACCAGGCGGTGATGTTCTCTGGCGAGGGCGAGGGATAACCGTACATCCGCACGTCGATCGAGCCGCTTTTCAAAGTGTCGTCGCCGGTTGCGCCTTTGACGAACGAGACGTCGAAAGGCATCGACTTGTACTTCCAGTTGTAGATCTGGCGGGTTGCGGTGCCGGTTGGGGTCACCACCCATCTGTAAGTGTAGTTGTTGTAGGCAATGCCGTTGACCGTGATAAGCGAGCCATCTGCACTTACATCACACCAATAGTAGGTGCCGTTGGCGACAGCGGTGCCAAAGCTGCCGCGGTCGGGGTTGGTCCCGCCGGCGGTTTGCGTCCAGGTGTAGGTGTCGGTCGGGCAGCTCGCAGCATTGTAGGATGTAATGTAGCCGGCGCTGCCGCTGATATAGGTGTAGTCCGTTCTGGACGTATTGTAGGTCTCGGTCCGGCCGGTATCCATGGCTTCGCGGCCATGATAGTTCCAGTCGTCAACCACCCAGTCAGACTTAAGCAGATAGCCAACATTGACGTTGGTCGAATAGGGCAGGAACCCATAGCGCACCCGGGTGCCGGGGCTCTTGCTGCCTTCCAGCTGGGTGTGAAAGTCTTTCACAACAGTCTTCAGGATGTCGATCCGGGGCGCTGAGTCGCCCGGATTGGTCATCGCCATCGACCCGGTGGTGTCGAGCACGAACATGATGTCGGTGTTGGAAAAGTTGAGCTTGGCCCCACAGCTGACTTCGATTGCAACTTCGTCATAGCCGAACAGCGTCATCAAAGTGGTGGGGACATCGACCGAGGCAGCGCCGCTGATCGAATAGTCCTCTTCCAGCGTCATTTCGAAGCTGCGGTTCTTGGTCCAATAGGCCCCGTCGCGGTAGTTGATGTTGAAGAACCGGTTGCCAGTTTCGACCACAGCGTCGGGAATGATCCCGGTGGCGATCACATCAGACCCCAGCCGCTTGCGCGCCGCCAGCACGCCCGCATCGCAGGCCTGCTGCAAGCGGGTCTGCGAGAGGTAGCTGCGCCCCATATCGATCCCGCCACCGACCATCGCCAGAAGCGGCACCAGCCCGGCCGCGATCATCGCCAGCGTATTGCCCGCGCGATCGCGCAGCAGCCGCGACAGGCCGCGGGTCAGGGCATTGAAGGCACGAGCGATCGCCATTACGGACGGAATCTCCGGATATCCTGGCAAGACCCTAGCCGACGCGCGTAACCCCTTGGCTGAGGAACATGGTTAACATGGTGAGAAATTCAGCCGCAAACTGCTGCGGTGGGGGCATCGACCGGCCGCGACCCTGGGGGCGCGGCCAGCCGGAACGGGCGCGGATCAGGCGATGAACACCGGCCGGGTATAAGTGATCGGAATCGAATCGATCCCGATCATGCCCAGCACCGAGGGGATGTTGTATTGCAAGGTGATGGTCCGCTCGCTCGCCTCGTCGATCCGGGTCACGACACTGGTTACGGTTACGGTCAAGCGATCGGTCTGCAGGCCATAGGGCGCAGCCCCCGCGATTTCCTCTGCATAGGCTTCCAGCTCGTCATTGGTATCGCGCAGGGTCATGTCGGACTGCGCGGCAGCGTCCTGGGCGTCGATCACCGCATAGCGGGCAAGGTCAGCCGAGATCGAACGCAGCGCGTTGTAGTTCTGCATGCCGATGCCGAACTGCAAGACGCCAAACAGCATGGCCAGCATGGCCGGACCAAGGATTGCAAATTCGACAATCACCGAACCGCTGCGGTCCTGGTAAAGGTTTGCGAGGGGTTTGGTCGTACGAATCATGTCTGTTTGACCATCACATAGCGATCGACATTGAACTGAATCGGCGACCCTATGCCCCATTCGGTCCAGGCCGGGGTGTAGGTATCGTTCAGTTCGATTCGCACATAGTTGGCCACTTTCGTGCCGACGCATTGATCAGCAGAAGTGACATAGGTTGTTGCCGAACCGCAGCGGAAGGCTTCAGTCACAACGACCTTTTGGGCATCCAAGCCGGTCGAGGTGACAATTACGCCTTTCAGGGCAGTGCGCTGGGTTGTCGTGGTCGGGAGCGCAGTCATGGCAATCGCCGATGCCTCGGCCATGGCCCCTTGCAGTTCGGTCTGGCGGGCGATCACCTGGGAAACCTGGAAGGCCCCCATGCTCATCAGCACCAGCACGGGTGCAACGATCGCAGTTTCGACCAGCATTGCACCGCGCTCGTCGCGGCAGAGCGTCTGGAACAGGGCGCGGCTCATGCGATCAGCCTCACGGTTGCGGTCTGGTCGCCGATCTGCATGCCGGCGCCGCCATCGGGCGAACAGAAATTGGTCAGGTTGGCCGAACCGGTGATCCAGAACGTGTCTGACACCACCATGATGCAGCGGCTGCCGGCACTCATGTTGCCGTTGATCTTCACTTCGCGTGACGGCATGTAGAGGATGCCGTTGAGGTCGAGTTCGGCATTGCCATTGATATCAAAATCGCTGGTGTTGTTCTTGTCAAAGAACAGCATGTTTTTCCATTTGTTGGCATCGCTGGCGGAATAGCCATACGTGCCCTGCAAAGTGGACGCCGAAATCCCGGTCAAGGTCACGTCGGAATTCGAGTTGATCCGGACATTGCCGGAGGAACCCGTGATTACGAACATCACGTCCGAACCCGTAACCGTGTTGTTGTTGCCGAAATCGATCGAACCGCTGACGAAGTAGATCCCGCTCTGGAACTCCGTGGGACAAGCGATCGAGATATTGGTGTAGATGCCTGGCAGCGGCCTGGCGATGCCATCGGAGGCACCCGTGGTGGTGGGGCCGACGACGTTGGCAATCGTGGTGGTGGTCGTGGTTACTGCGGCCCGCCAGACGCGATTTTGGCCGCTGCCTGCGACTTGCGAAAAGCTGCCGGTGACTGGGCCAACCGAGCTGGTGCCAGCCGTCGGCGCAGTGGTAAGGGTCTGGTTTGTCGGTCCGGTAGTGATGTCGCTTGGCGCCATATACCCGGCCTGTGATGAGGTCACGGTAATCGGCGTGGCCGAGGCAACCGGATTGCCGCGCCTGTAAACATAGGTCGTCACGGTCCGTACAGACCGGTCGGCGGTCCAGGTCGTGGTTCCGGCCGAGGCTGTCGGGCACGAGTAAGTGCGCGAGGGGCTGCCCGAAGAATTGGGCGCGGTCAGGGCGGAATAGGGATCCGCCAGGCCGGATACATATTCGTGGATCGTGCCGTTGTTCGAAAACGAATCCTCGACCCCGCCGGCCGAGATGATATCGCCCAGCGCAACTTCGGAATCGCCCGTTTCGAAAATCGCCTGATCGCTGATCGATAGCGCGCCGACCCCGCAGTTCGATCCGCCGGTGATCGCATTGCCGAACACGGCCGAGCGATTTTCGACCGGATTGACCGCCAGAATGCAGGCGTTGAAAGTCGCCGCGACCGAAAAAGTCGCACGGGCACTGACCGACACAGTCGTCGCGCGGCCGGTGATCATGCTGGAGAATGGCAGCGAACGCGTGGCGCTGGCGTTGACCCGCACGGCATTGTTCGAGCCGCCGTTGTAATTACCCAGCGTCACCGACGGCGTGGTGGTGGTTCCGGTCGTCGTTGCCAGGTTGACCCCGAATTCCTGCCGGGCCCGGGAAACATAGCTGTCGCGCGACGTGGTGGAGCTGCGCGCCCAGGCACCGCCCAATGCGGCCTGGTCAACCGCATACTGCAATTCCTGCTTCCACATGTACCATTGCGCAACGTCGACCGCGAGCCCCGAGCTGCCCATCAGCGCGGGCATGCCGATGGCCACCAACAGCGCGGCATTGCCGCTGGTGTTGCGCTTCAGGTCTGCAATCGTGCGCCGAATTTTGCTGAGCATGGGGCCCTCGATGTGTTCCGAACAGTCTGCCTATAGCGACGCGTGGTATCCGCACTCTCAAATTTCAGGGTTAACAAAGGGTTGGACTCTTTGCCGAAATCGGGGCCGCCACCATTGCATCGCCGGGCGCGCGGGCTAGGTTCAGGCGATGGATTCTGCCCTCCTGACTGCCGACCTGCCGCTCGAACGCCGCCTCGCACTAAGCTATGCCCCGTCGCGTGCCAGGCCGGCGACTCTGGCGCTGTTCGCGCTTGATGGCGCGCTTGGGCGGGTGGTGCGCTCAACCCGCGAAGCGATGCTGGGGCAATTGCGCCTGGCCTGGTGGCGCGAAGCCCTGGCCCGGCCGCTTGAGCAGCAGCCGCAGGGCGAGCCGGTGCTGGCGGCCTTGCAGGTGTTTGGCGATCGGCGGGCAAGACTTGAGTGCCTGGTCGATGGCTGGGAAGCCTTGCTGGGCGAAGCGCCCCTGCCGCAGAATCACCTGACGCAGTTCGCTACCGGGCGAGGGGAGGCCTGCGCGGTGCTCGCTGAAGTGCTGGGCGAAGACCGGGCGGCGGAGTCCGCGCGGCTTGCCGGAAGCGCCTGGGCCTTGGCCGAACTGGCACCGCGGCTCAGTGACCCGCAGGAACGGGACTATGCTG
>Ga0209865_1000009_pt1 | contig 17652 bp, 13 predicted proteins | sample GWRWT4_1July14_FD_187189 | JGI IMG/M metagenome (GOLD analysis project Ga0209865, IMG submission 187189) | Sand microcosm microbial communities from a hyporheic zone in Columbia River, Washington, USA - GW-RW T4_1-July-14 (SPAdes) (version 2) | ecosystem: Engineered > Artificial ecosystem > Sand... | reverse complement strand
GATAGACCAGGTCGGGGAGCAGGGTGATGCCTGCCCCGGTACCGACCAGCGAGCGCACGCCTTCCATCGAACTGGTCCGCCAGGCGACCCGCGGGGGGTGGTCGAACTTGCCCCAGATTCCGTCGATCAGCCCTTCGAGCTCGTCGAGCTGGAGCGCGACCACCGGCTCGTTCTCGAGGTCTGCCAGCGCGAGGCCATCGACGTCGGACAGCGGGTGGCTGGGGGCGAGCCAGGCGCGGCATTCGCTGCGCAGCAGCACCTCGTGGTCGATCGCGCTACGCTCTTCGAGGTTGGAAACCATCAGCAGTGCCAGGTCGAGTTCGCCATTAACCAGCAAGTGTTCGATATAGCTGCGCTTGTCTTCGACCAGCTGGATTTCGATCTTGGGGAACAGCTTGCGAAAGCGCGAGAGCAGGTCGGACAGGAAATAGCCGGTCACCACCGGGGTCACCCCGATCCGCACCCGGCCCTCGGTCTGGTCCTCCTCGCGGCCGACCCCGCCGGCCATGTCGGATATGGCCCCGATGATCGAACGCGCGTGGCGCAGGAACTGGTGCCCCTCGCGGGTCAGCGTCACCCCCTTGGCATGGCGGTGGAACAGCGTGACCCCGGTTTCCAGTTCCAGCGTGCGGATCGCGTCGGTCACCGCGCTTTGCGAGATGCCCACCGCGCTCGACCCGCCCGAAACCGAGCGCGCTTCGGCCACGGCGATGAAGTAGCGGATCTGGCGAAAAGTGATGTTCATCGGTTTTGTCGATACCTCTCGGATTGCATAATCGACTGGCATGCGATGCGATAGCGGTATTTGTTGCAGCGATCCGCTTGCAGCCGGCGCAAACCCGGCTAGCATCGGCACAGGACAACAACGGGCGAAGGGATTGCTGAGATGAGCAACACTACTTTTGGTGGAAACAAGCTGGGCCGACGCTCGCTGTTGCAGGGTCTGGGCGTGGCGGCGATCGGGATCAGTTTTGGCAGCCTGGCGGGCTGTTCGAAGCCTGAAAGCGGGGCCAAGGGCGGCAAGATCGGCGGTACCGGCGAAGAGCCCAAGCTCAACTTCTACAACTGGGATACCTACATCGGTGACACCACTCTGGCCGATTTCAAGGGCGCCAGCGGGATCGACGTCAACATGACGCTGTTCGCCAGCAACGACGAACTGTTTGCCAAGCTGCGGGCTGGCAATCCCGGCTATGACCTGATCGTGCCTTCCAACGATTTTGTCGAGCGGATGGCTGCGGCGGACATGATCGTTCCGCTCGATCATGCGCTGATCCCCAATTTCAAGAATGCCGCGCCTGAATATCAGGACGTGCCCTACGATCCGAAGCGCAAGTTCTCGATGCCCTATACCTGGCTGGCGCTGGGGATCGGCTATCGCAAGTCGAAAGTCAGCTCGCCGCCCGATAGCTGGAAGGTGCTGTTCGACAGCGACGAGTACAAGGGCCGGATCGCGGTGCTGTCAGAGGCGGGCGACATGTTCCGGCTCTATGGCAAATACCTTGGCAAATCGGTCAACAGCCTCACGCCTGAGGACATCAAGGCGATCGAAGCGATGATGATCAAGCAAAAGCCCAACATCAAGGCCTTCCACGAGGACAATGGCCAGGACCTGCTGCTCAAGGGCGAAGTCGATCTGGTGCTGGAATACAATGGCGACATTGCCCAGATCATGTCCGAAGACCCGGATATCGGTTTCGTCATTCCCAAGGAAGGCAGCCAGCTCAATTCGGACAACCTGTGCATTCCCAAGGGCGCGCCGCATCCCAAGAATGCCCATGCCTTCATCAACTATCTGCTCGACGCCGAGGCGGGCAAGAAGATCACCGAGAAGATCCTCTATCCCACCCCCAATGCCGCAGCGAAGGCGCTGATGCCCGAAAGCTACAAGAACAACGCGGCCGTGTTCCCGGCAGCCGAGGTGCTCGCCAAGTGCGAGTATGCCAAGTTCAATCCCGAGCTTCAGCCGAAGTACGAGGAGGCCTTCACCCGCGTCCGGGCGGCCTGATCGATGGCAGGATCGCTCCAGGATTGGCGCCAGCACAAACGTCCGTTCGCGGCGATTGTCAGCGCGCCAATCTTCTGGCTGGTGCTGTTCTTCCTGGTCCCGATGGGCATCGTCTGGCTTTACAGCTTTGGCGAGAATGTCGGCCCGGCCGCGATCGAGATCACCGGCACGCTGGATAACTACAAGCGCGCGACCGAATGGCTCTATCTCTCGATCTTCCTCAAGAGCCTGGCGGTCGCTGCGCTGGTCACTTTCATCTGCCTGATCGTGGGCTTTCCGGTGGCGATGGCGATCACTTTCGCCACAGAGAAATGGCGGCCCTGGCTGCTGCTGGCGATCATGCTGCCGTTCTGGACCAACCTCCTGATCCGCACCTATGCGCTGATGATGCTGATGGGCCAGAATGGCTATGCCAACAAGGGCCTGGGCGCGATGTGGGACGGGGCGAGCTGGCTGCGCACGCTGGTCGGGCTGCAACCGCTTGAGGCCTGGACCCCGGTGCAGCTCCTCTACAACAATTTCGCGGTTGTGCTGGGGCTGGTCTATGTCCACCTGCCTTTCATGGTCCTGCCGCTCTATTCGGCGCTCGACCGGCTCGACAAGTCGTTGATCGAGGCGAGCCTCGATCTGGGGGCCGGACATTTTCGCACCCTGATGAAGATCGTCGTCCCCTTGGCCGGCTCTGGCATCGCCGCCGGGGTAATGATCACGCTGATCCCCGCGCTGGGGGCCTACCTGACCCCGGACCTGATGGGCGGCACCGACAGCCAGATGATCGCCAACGTGATCGAGCGCCAGTTCAAGCGTGCCAATGACTGGCCGTTTGGTGCGGCGCTGTCGTTCCTGCTGATCTATGCGATGTTCGCGCTGGTTGCCTTGCAATCGCTGCGCGGCAGCCGCGCCAAGGTGGGGGCGCACTGATGGCGTTGTTCAACCGCCAGCCGATCGCTCCGCTGGAGTACACTCGCAAGCTGTGGATGCGCAGTTGGCTTGGGGCGACGCTGCTGTTCCTTTACGCCCCGCTGATCCTGCTGATGGTGTTCAGCTTCAACGATTCCAAGCGCAACGTCGTGTGGAAGGGCTTCACGTTCAAGTACTACGAAAAGGCCTTCGCCAACGAATCGCTGGTCGAGGCGATGGTCAATTCGCTGACCATCGCCTTGCTGGCCACCGTGTTCAGCGTGATCCTGGGTGCGCTCGCCGGGGTCATGCTGTGGCGGTTCCGCTTTCCGATGAAGAGCGCGGTCGAAGGGGTCATGTCCTTGCCAATCATCGTGCCTGAGATTTGCCTGGGCGTGGCCATGCTGATCTTCTTCGCGCGGATGGACTGGCCGACCGGCCTGCCCTGGCCGCTCAACCTTTCGGCGATCACCATTGCGCATATCACTTTCTGCTTCCCCTTCGTCGCCATGGTGGTGCGATCGCGCATGGCCAGTTTCAACCGCGAACAGGAAGAGGCTGCCAAGGACCTGGGTGCCAGCGAATGGCAAACCTTCCGGGATATCCTGCTGCCGCACATGAGACCGGGGCTGATCGCCGGGGCGCTGCTCTCCTTCACGCTCAGCCTCGACGATTTCGTGATCACCTTCTTCACCAGCGGACCTGATACGATCACTTTCCCGGTCAAGGTCTATTCGATGGTGCGCTTCTCGGTCACGCCCGAGGTCAACGCGGCTTCGACCATCCTGATCATCCTCACCATCGTTCTCACCGCCGTGGCGCTCAAGCTGCAAGGCGTCAAAGGCATCGCGGAAACCCATTAGAGGCTATCCTGGCAGGGAGGAAACGTCGTGATCGTACTTGGAGACTTGCTGGGTAGGAGTGGCGCGCAGTGCGGGCCGGTGGCCCCGTGCAAGCGTCACGATGCCCTCCAGCAAGTCTCCAAGTACGACCCCTTCGGGGCGGGCCGAATTTGGCCCAGCGCTTCGTTGCTCGTCAGTCACAATGGACCCGCATTGCTCCCTCCTCGCGCCTTGCGCTGGGCCAAATTCGGCTCCGTCACGGCGCTTCCTCTCTGCCAGGATAGCCTCTGAATGGCCGAACCGATTATCCAGATTCGCAACATCACCAAGCGCTACCCCGGCTCGCCGGTGGCGGCGGTTGACGATGTCAGCCTCGATATCATGGCGGGCGAATTCTTCGTGCTGCTGGGGCCATCGGGCTGCGGCAAGACCACGCTGCTCAGGATGATCGCCGGGTTCGAGATTCCGACCTCGGGCACGATCCTGATTGACGGGCAGGACATGGCCGCGGTGCCGCCCAACAAGCGGCCGGTCAACATGGTGTTCCAGAGCTATGCCGTGTTCCCGCACATGAGCGTGGAACAGAACGTCGGCTATGGCCTCAAGATCGCCGGCGTGCGCGGCGATGAGGCCTCGGCGCGGGTGCGCGAGGCGCTCGAGCTGGTTAAGCTTGACGGGCTGGGCAGCCGCAAGCCCGACCAGCTTTCAGGCGGGCAGCGCCAGCGCGTCGCACTCGCGCGCAGCCTGGTGATGCGGCCCAAGGTGCTGCTGCTTGACGAGCCGCTCTCAGCGCTTGACGCCAAGCTGCGCGCGCAGATGCAGTTCGAGCTTAGCGACCTGCAGGACCAGGTCGGGATTACCTTTGTCACCGTGACACACGATCAGGACGAAGCGCTGTCGATGGCCGGGCGGATCGCGGTGATGAACAAGGGCGAGGTGGCCCAGCTGGCGAGCCCGTCGGACCTTTATGAATTCCCGGCCAACCGCTTCGTCGCCGATTTCGTTGGTTCGGTGAACCTGTTCGAAGGCAAGCTGACGCTGGATGGGCCGGACCGTGCAGCGATTGATTGCCCGGGGCTGGGCAAGGTCTATCTCAATCACGGGGTGACCGGCCCGCATGGTGCCGATGTCTGGGTCGCGCTGCGGCCTGAGAAGATTTACCTCCACGTTCCCGGCAAAGGCGATGCGATCCGCGCCGCCGCGCAGGACGCCCCCGACGAGCACAACCTGGCCCGCGGGACGATCAAGGGGATGAGCTATCTGGGCGACATCACGCTTTATGACATAAAGCTCGATTCGGGCGCGATGATCCGCGTTTCGCGGCCCAACCTGTCACGCCATGACCAGGAAGACTTCACCTGGGACGACCGCGTCTCGATGCATTGGCGCGCCGACAGCCCGGTGGTGCTGCTGAGCTAGAACCAAGTCCGTTCGCCCCGAGCGCAGTCGAGGGGTTGCGTTTGACGCGGTCCCTCGACTGCGCTCGGGACGAACGGGTGTGGGTAGGCATCGACTTTTCCGATAGCTATCGCTTTCCATTTCGTATTTCACCCCGCCCGCGCCGGGGGCTAGGCTGGCCATCCAACGAGAGAGGCAGGATCACACCATGTACGAACCCCGCGGCCAGTTCATCGCCGGACGTCCGCTTGACGGCGAGGAAACTCCCGAGCCGGTCTTCAATCCTGCCACGGGCGAGCAGATAGCCCTGATCCCCAGCGCCAGCCGCAGCCAGGTCGATAGCGCGGTGGCGGCAGCCGAGGCCGGATTTGCGGTGTGGTCGCGGATGTCGCCCAAGGAACGCTCGCTGCGGATGCTCAAGATCGCGGACCGGATCGAGGAGCTGGCCGATGAATTCGCTGCGCTTGAGACAGTCAACTGCGGCAAGCCGATCGGCACCGCCAGGGCCGTTGACGTCGGCAATACGGTCGATGTGTTCCGTTTCTTTGCCGGGGCGGCGCGAACCGCGCCGGGGGTTCCGGCGGGAGAATACCGCAGCGGCTTCACCTCGATGCTGCGGCGCGATCCGCTGGGGATCTGCGTTGGCATTGCGCCGTGGAACTACCCGCTGATGATGGCCAGCTGGAAGATCGCGCCGGTCATCGCGGCCGGCAATGCGGTGGTGCTCAAGCCCAGCGAACATACTCCGCTTTCTGCATTGCGGCTGGCCGAGGTCTGCGCCGAGTTCCTGCCCGAAGGCGTAGTCAACGTGGTCACCGGCGGCGGAGCCAGTGTCGGCGCGCGGCTGGTCGCGCACCCCAAAGTGCGGATGGTCTCGCTGACCGGCGATGTCGCCACGGGCCGCAAGATCCTGGAGGCGGTGGCCCCGACGATCAAGCGCACGCACTTTGAACTCGGCGGCAAGGCCCCGGTGATCGTGCTGGCCGATGCCGACATTGCCGCTGCGGTCGAGGCGATTGCCGAGGGCGGATACTACAACGCCGGGCAGGATTGCACTGCCGCTTGCCGGGTCTATGCCCATGCCAGCATTCACGACCGGCTGGTGGCAGAGTTGCAAGCCGCAGTCGAAGCGATCACGATCGGCGATCCGATGGCAGCCGGCACCGCGCTGGGTCCGCTGATCACCGCCCGCCAGCGCGACCGGGTCGATGGGTTCGTCGCCCGCGCTGCGGCCGATACGCCGGCCGAAGTGGTGACCGGCGGATATGTGCCTGAAGGCCCTGGCTTCTATTATGCCCCCACGCTGATCGCGGGCGCGCGCCACAGCGACGAGATTGTCCAAAAGGAAGTGTTCGGCCCGGTCGTTTCGGTGACCCGTTTCGACGAAGATTCGCAAGCACTCGATTGGGCCAACGACTGCGAATATGGCCTTGCCAGTTCGGTCTGGACCCAGGACGTCGGCAAGGCCTCACACTTCGCCTCGCGGCTGGAATATGGGGTGACCTGGATCAACACCCATTCGGTCAACGTCACCGAAATGCCGCATGGCGGAGTGAAAAGTTCGGGTTATGGTTCGGACCTGTCGGTCTATTGCCTGGAGCACTACATGACCACGCGCCACGTGATGATGAAGCATTGAGATCATGAGCAGCCGCCCCGTCCTTGGCGTGATCGCCTGCCAGCGCACCGTTGGCGTGGAACCCGCGCAAGCGGTGATGGAGCGCTATATCCGCGCGGCGATGGTCCACGCCGATGTTGCGGCGCTGATCGTGCCATCGCTGCCAGACCTGATGAGCGCGGACGAAGTCGCGCCCCGGCTTGATGCAATCTTGCTGACGGGCAGTCCCTCGAACGTTGAAGCGCACCACTATGAAGATGAGGGCGGGGAAGGTCCGTTCGATCCAGGCCGCGATGCCATCGCACTCAGCATGGTCGAGCGGATGATTGATGCCAGCAAACCCGTGTTCGGGATCTGCCGGGGCTTTCAGGAAATCAACGTCGCCTTAGGCGGGACCTTGCGGCGCGACACATCGGCCAGCGACGAACTGCTGCGCCACCATGCCCCCGATGGCGTCTCGTTCGATGCGATGTTCGATCATCTGCACCCGGTCCACCTCAGCGAGGGCGGGATGCTGGCCGCGGCATTCGGCAAGGATGCGCTGGAGGTCAATTCGGTCCACTACCAGGGCGTCGGCAAGCTGGCGCCCGGACTGGAAGTTGAAGCCCGCGCGCCCGATGGCCTGATCGAAGCCTATTCTGCCCGGCCCAACGGCGCGCCAGTGATCGCCGTCCAGTGGCATCCCGAATGGGACGCCAGCGCCAATTCCGACAGCGCGGCCTTCTTCCGCCTGCTCGGCCGTGCTATGCGGGGCGAGGTATGAACACCCGCGTCACCCGCACCAATCGCTTCCTGGCCCGGACCGGCTTCTCTCCCTGAAAAGGCGTGCCCACCCGCACGCCAGTTTCAGACTCAATACCAAGGGAGAACACCATGCCCCGCAATTACGATATCGCCGAACTCAAGCGCCTTGACGTTGCCCACCACTTGCCCGCGCAGGCCGACTGGCAAGAGATCGAGAACCTGGGTGGCAGCCGCATCATCACCCATGCCGAAGGTTGCTATATCCACGATGGCGACGGCAACCGCATTCTCGATGGCATGGCCGGCCTGTGGTGCGTCAATGTCGGTTATGGCCGCGAGGAACTGGTCGAGGTCGCCGCCGAGCAGATGCGCGAGCTGCCCTACTACAACTCCTTCTTCAAGACCGCGAACCCGCCAACGGTGCTGCTGGCCCACAAGATCGCCAGCTTGACGCAGAACCGGCTGCCGTACGTGTTCTTCAACAGCTCGGGCTCTGAAGCCAACGACACGATTTTCCGCCTGGTCCGCCAGTACTGGAAGCTGAAGGGCGAGCCGAAGCGCAAGGTCTTCATCAGCCGCTGGAACGCCTATCACGGTTCGACCGTGGCCGGGGTTTCGCTGGGCGGCATGAAGGCGATGCACCCGATCGGCGACTTGCCGATCCCGGGGGTCGAGCATGTCCGCCAACCCTATTGGTTCGGCGAAGGCTTTGGCGAAGATCCGGAAGCATTTGGCAGCGCCTGCGCCCAGGCGATCGAGGATCGGATCCTCGAAGTCGGGCCCGAGAACGTCGCGGCCTTCATCGGCGAGCCGGTTCAGGGCGCGGGCGGGGTGGTGATCCCGCCGGCCAACTACTGGCCGCAGGTTGAGGCGATCTGCCGCAAGTACGGCATCCTGATGATCTGCGACGAAGTGATCGCCGGGTTCGGCCGCACCGGACAGATGTGGGGCCACGAAACGATGGGGGTAAAGCCCGATATCATCGCCATGGCCAAGGGTCTGTCCTCGGGCTATCTGCCGATCAGCGCGGTCGCGGTCTCGAGCGAGATCATCGAGGTGATGAAGACCGGCGGCGATTTCGTCCACGGCTACACCTATTCGGGCCACCCGGTCTGCGCCGCGGTGGCGCTGCGCAATATCGAGATCATGGAGCGCGAAGGGCTGGTCGAAAGGGTCCGCAGCGAGACCGGGCCGTATCTGGCCAAGGCACTCGCCGCGCTGAACGACCATCCGTTGGTCGGTGAAGCGCGCTCGATTGGCCTGCTCGGCGCGGTCGAGATCGTGGCCGAGAAGGGCACCAACAGGCGCTGGGGCGGGGCCGAAGGCAACGCCGGTCCGGTGGTGCGCGATCGCTGCATCGCGAACGGCCTGATGGTCCGCGGGATCCGCGACACCATCGTGATGTGCCCGCCGCTGGTGATCTCCACTGCCGAGATCGACGAAATGGTCGGCATCATCCGCAAGGCGCTCGACGAGGCGCTGCCGCTGCTAGAGGCGCTGTAAGGGAGAGGCTGCATGTCCATTTCACCGCTGCTGCGCCAGCAATGCTATATCGGCGGCGAATGGCTGGACGCCGATAGCGGCGAGACCATCGCGGTCACTAATCCCGCCACTGCCGAGCATTTGGGGACCGTCCCCAAATGCGGCGCGGCAGAAACCCGCCGGGCGATCGACGCGGCCGAGGCGGCGATGCCCGCGTGGAAAGCCAGGACCGCCAAGGATCGCGCGGGCGTGCTGCGCAAATGGTTCGACCTGATCTCGGCGAACCAGGAAGAGCTGGCGCGGATCCTGACCATGGAGCAGGGCAAGAGCCTGGCCGAAGCGCGCGGCGAGATTGCCTATGGTGCCAGCTTCATCGAATGGTTCGCCGAAGAGGGCAAGCGGCTCTACGGCGATGTCATCCCCGGGCATATGGCTGACAAGCGGATCGTGGTGCTCAAGCAGCCGATCGGCGTGACCGCGGCGATCACCCCTTGGAACTTCCCCAACGCGATGATCACTCGCAAGGCCGGCCCGGCGCTGGCCGCCGGCTGCCCGATGGTGATCAAGCCGGCTGCGCAGACGCCATTCTCTGCGCTGGCGCTGGCGGTTCTGGCGGAAGAAGCCGGGATCCCCAAGGGACTGCTCTCGGTGGTGACCGGCAGCGCCAGCGCGATCGGCGGGGAGATGACCTCGAACCCCAAGGTCCGCAAGCTCAGCTTCACCGGATCGACCGAGATCGGCCGCCTGCTGATGCGCCAGAGTGCGGACACGATCAAGAAGCTCAGCCTGGAACTGGGCGGCAACGCGCCGTTCATTGTGTTCGACGATGCCGATGTCGATGCGGCGGTGGCGGGCGCGATGGCATCGAAGTACCGCAATTCGGGCCAGACCTGCGTCTGCACCAATCGGCTTTATGTTCAGAGCGGCGTTTACGATGAGTTCGTGGGCAAGCTGGCGGCCGCAGCAGCCAAGCTCAAGGTCGGCAACGGGATGGATGCCGGAACCGAACAGGGTCCGCTGATCGATGCCAATGCTGTCGCCAAGGTTGAGGAACACGTCGCCGATGCGCTGGCCAAGGGCGCGACTTTGCTGGCGGGCGGCAAGCGCCATGCGCTGGGCGGGACCTTCTTTGAACCGACCGTGCTGGCAGGCGTCACTCAGGATATGCTGGTTGCCAGCGAGGAAACCTTCGGGCCGCTCGCGCCGGTGATTCGCTTTGAGACAGAGGAAGAGGCGATTCGCATGGCCAACGACAGCGAATTCGGCCTCGCGAGCTATTTCTATTCGCAGAACCTCAGCCGGGTCTGGCGGGTCGCCGAGGCGATCGAAAGCGGCATGGTTTGCGTGAATTCGGGAATTCTCTCAACCGAGGTCGCGCCGTTCGGCGGGGTCAAGCAATCGGGCCTGGGGCGCGAGGGATCGCGCTATGGAATCGACGAATACGTTGAAATGAAATACCTTTGTATTACGATCTGAGCCTTGCGCGGTAGCCGCAGGCATGGTTGCAAAGGCCGCCCGGGCGAACCCCTGATGCTTTGGCCAGACAAGCGGCGTTCGCGGCGCAGCTGGCATCGCAGCAGCTGAGTGATCACCCAAGCAACTCCTTGAAAATTGGACTGCAAGGGAGTTGTAGAGAATCGGCGTCAATTGTGTTTAGATCGCGACTCGGAGCTTCCGGGGGCGATCCGTGCATAGTTTGTGGCTGACATATTCGGGCGTGTCTGGTGGTCAGTACTTGACCTTCAAGCCCACATTGCTGGCCGCGCTTCTGGCAAGCGGGTTTGGCTCATACCTGTACCTTGAACAGCCCGGTGGCGGTCTGCAGCAGGATTCTGAAGCCGGCCGGATTGATCGGAAATCAGGTTTCGATGCCGGCTTCTATGCCGCGGCCAAGGCAGCGGAACCGCGGTTGCAGATCAAGTTCGCCCCCAACAGGACTGCCACCGACATTGACCAGGCCAAGCTGCTCCGGCTGGCCCCTGCCGATACCGGCTTGGAGCCTGCCGCATTCATCTCGGCGATGAAGTTGGACGAGCAGGCGCAGGCGGGGCAACGGTTCCGGCCGCAATTGGGCCAAACCGGTTCCGAACCGAATCAGGACGCAGACCCAGGCTTGCAGGAACCCGCGAAAGTGGACCTTGCCGCCATCGCCAGCGCGCCGCCATCGTCGGGATCGGCGGCTCCAGGCGGGCTTGTCACTGCGCCCGTGCCAGCGCAGCCAGAATTGGGGCGTGAAGAACAGGCAACCGAACGCGGCTTTGCCATGCCCAGTGCCGGTCAATCGGCGCAGGCCAACCCCAATGCTTCCACAGCCGCTGCTGCAGCCCCGGCAGTGCTGCGTGAAGGCCTCGCAGTCGAAACCGAAACGGGGTCTGCCCTGGCCAAAGTCAGTCAGACCGTGGAACCCGGCGCGCTTGAACCCGCCGCATTTGCAATTTCCCCGGCTGTCCCGCCGCCGATGCTGGCGAATGTCGAAGCTGTGGCGGAGCTCGGAATTGGCGTTGCGGCTCCCGCGACCGCCCAGCCATGGGCTGTCAGCCCGCCCGCTTTGGCCACACTGGTTGCCGAACCGGTTGCTCCGCCGCATGAGTCGGATCAGGCCAAATTCGTTGTAGCCGTCGCACCAGCTGCTCGCGAGGCACCGGCCGCCGTGGTTGAACCACCGGCCAATCCTGTGGTGCTCATGGATGCGCACCACAACGCTGGGCCCGCGCCGCTTGTGTTGCAGCCGATCAAATTCAAACTGGACCCCAAAGCGAAAGATGCGTCTTCTTCGACAGGCCTTGCAGGTGCAAAGCGATCGGAACGCGCGGGTCTGGTGCAGCCGCGAGCGAACGGTTCCCAATCCCGGAAGCAGTCAAAGCTGCCTGATCGGGTGGTCGGGGAGTTCATCTTTCACCAGGTTGCTGTGCGGTTGAATGACAGCCCGGCAGGCAACATCGATGTCCGGATCGGCGGCGATGCCATCCTCTCAGTTCGGGTTGGCTCGCTGCTTTCGGTGGTTGAGGGGCGGCTCGATCCCGACCTGTTTGCCGCCTTGAACGCTTCGGCGGGCGCGGATGCTTACGTCAGTTTTCGTGAACTGCGGGCTGCGGGAATTGACGTGCGGTACGATCCTGCTGGCGATACGATCGTTCTTAGCGCAGACTAGGGCGGCGCCGATCTCCTGGGACATTGCTTGAGGCGCGTGCTGGCTCGCTTCCGGCGCTGCCGCTCTCCTGCGCCAGTGCAGGGATCGCCCGGAATTGGCCATCTCCGTATCGCTCTACTGCCCGGCAATCCCGTGGATCGAAGCGCTCCGTTTGGCCCCGTTCGTTCGTCTGGCGTTAACCAGTAAGCTACACGCAACCTTGATGACGCGCCCAATAAATGGGCCGCATGGTACGCAGGTCTCTCATCTCCGGCATGGCTCTGGCGAGCGCTGCGCTGTTGGCGCAGCCGGCTCAGGCCAGCATCAGTGTGATCGCCATTCCCGCAGCCGTGTCCTCGGCATTCGCGGGGATTGATGTTTGCCAGGCAGGAAGTCCTGAGCCTGCAAGCTATGCGCCTCCCGTTTCGGCAACGCCGTCTTTTGGCAAGACTTCAGCGTTGCTTGGCGGAAAAGTGAGTCAGCTTGATCTGATTCGCCAACAGCAAGCAGGCGCGGCGCCTGTTGCAGCACCGCAGATCACGGCCATTGCCGTAACCGCCAGGCCCGAACCTGGCGCTGGGGCCAGCAACCTGAGCGCAGCGAGCAGCCAGCCCTGCCAACCCTCGCTGGGCTTCGCCACGCACCTCGACAAAGTTGCTCCGCCGCTCGGACCGACAGTGCTGATTTCGCCGGCATCGTCTGGCGATGACTTTCTCTCCAGCAAGCGTTTGACGGTCAAACGAACCAGTTTTGACCGGGACTGGAACCGCGTGCGCTCAAGCGGCCTTGGCCGCAAGGCGCTCATCGGCATTTCCCGCTCGGCGGACGGTGTCCACAAGCCCGAACTCGATGCCATCAATGCCTGGGCCAACGGTTCGATCCGTTATGTCGAGGATCGTGAACTCTATGGCCAGGCCGATCATTGGGCGACCGCGAGCGAAACCTTGCGCCGCCGCGCCGGCGACTGCGAAGACATTGCCATCGTCAAGATGCAGATGCTTGCAGCCTATGGGGTCAAGCGCGAGGACATGCATCTGGTGATCGCACGCGATCTTGTTCGTTCGGCGGATCACGCGATACTGGTGGTCAAGATTGATGGCCGGTACTGGCTGCTCGACAACGCCACCGATCAGGTGCTCGATGCCCAGCAGAGCTATGATTATCGGCCGATCCTGTCGTTCAACCAGAACGCGAAGGCGATTCACGGTTATTGAAACCGTGAAGCCCGCTCACCGCTCGGTCATGGCCTGACCAAGCGCCTTCAGCACCGGCTTGAACAGGTAGCTCAGGATCGACTTGCTGCCGGTAATGATCTCCACATCGCAGACCATGCCAGGCATGATCGGCAATTTGCGCCCGTTCTTCTCGATAAAGGCGCGCTCGGTTTCAACCATGACGATGTAATAGGCTTCCCGCTCGACTTCGTCGTAGATCGAATCCGCGCTGATGTTGGTGACCTTGCCGTCGAGCCCGCCATAGATCGAGAAATCATAGGCGGTAACCTTGACCACTGCCGGATCGCCGACTTTCAGGAAGGCAATGTCCTTGGGGGTGACGCGGGTCTCGATCAGCAATTTGTCGCCCTGCGGGACAATCTGCATGACCTTTTCGCCGGCATTGACGAACCCGCCGACCGTGTTGGCGCGGACATCGTTGACGAAGCCGGTCACCGGCGCGCGCAATTCGGCCGAAGATCCCTTGATGGTTTCCTGGTTGACTGCAAGCCGGGTGGCCACTTCGCTGCGCTCGTTAAGCGCTTGCTGGCGAAAGTCGTTGCGCGCCTCGCCAAGCTGGGCCTGGGCTTCGGTGATCGAGGCCTGCGCGCGGGCAACGCCTTGCCGTGCGGCCGCCAGGCGCCCCTGGACGTCGACAAGTTCGCGCTGGGCGGCAAGAAGTTCGGTCTGAGGAACAATCTTCTTGGCTACCATCGGGGCCAGGGTATCGACCTGCTGCTGGGCCAGGCGCGCAGAGCTTTCCAGGCTGGCCACCGTGGCGAGGCCCTCGGACAGGTCGCGGCGGCGTTGCTCGACTGCGGCGGCAAGTGCGCTCTGACGGCTGGCGGCAGTGGCCTGACGGGCGGCTGCAAGCTGGGCTTCGTCGGCGCAGGCCATGCCTGCCGTGCACCCGCCGCCGGCGCCGCCGCCTTCATTGGCAAGCCGGTTTGCACGAGCGCTGAGCCGCTCATTCTCGACCTGTAACTGTCCGCGTTGCGACTGGGACTGGGCGCTTTCGAGCCGTCCAAGCAGTTCGCCCTTCTGGACGAGCTGTCCCGACCGCACCATGATTGCGCCCACCACGCTGGGCTCAACCGCCTGCACCAGCTGCACTTTGCTGGAGGGGATGACCTTGCCGACCCCGCGGGTCACTTCGTCAACCCGGGCAAGGCCTGCCCACAGCGCCAGCAGCACAATGCCAAAAAGGCAGACCGCGATCAGCCGGCGGCTGGAATCCCAGCCATGCCATCGGTCCTTCACTCGGGAAATCATACCGCCCTGGCTCATGGCACCGTGCCGTTGGCATCTTCCGCCGCCAAACCACTTTCGCCCTTGATCGCGACAGCGTCGTTGCTCTGGGACATCTTGGTGGCCGCAACTGTCTGTTTGAGGTGGCTGTTGCCGGAAACCGGATCGGGGATCGACGGACGCCAGGTCTTGGTCATGTCGATCCGCCCACCGACATCGCTTTCGGCATGGCGATCGGTCACGTCGGGCGCGACGGTCAGGCCCGGGACGAAGGCGGGAGCTGCTTCCTCAAGCAGCATTCCGTCTTCAAGCGCGCGGTCACGCAGCGCCGCCATATCCAGTGCGGGGATCGATTCCACCCCGGCATAGCGACCGTTGAAGGTTGCTGCGCTGCCCCATGAACCATTGAACCGGTAGAACAAATGCCGGCCGATCTGGGTGATCTTGCCAAGCTCGTAGGCCCATTTGGGCAGGACATAGTCGGCATGATAGAAGGTTGCGGTGCCAACACTGGTCTCGACAAAACCGGCCAGCGCGGCGACTGCTACCGCGCGGGCTTCGCGCCAGGGACCTGCGGCCGGGGTGCGCAGCAATGCGCCATCGCAAGTGAAGCTGAACTGGCAACCGGTCCGGCGTGTTGAGCCCTGATAGACCACACCGCAGACGCTCTTGGGATAGGCCGGATGGCGTACGCGGTTGAGCACGACCTGGGCTACCGCGCGGCGGCCCTGCAGCGGTTCGACCGCTGCTTCATAATAGACCGCCTGGGTCAGGCACTGCAGCGCGGTTGCATAGGTTTCGGCCTTGGCGGCAGTGATGCCGAAGGCCTGGACCTGGCCAAGCGGTGTATCGATAAAGGGGATTGCCGCATTGCCGACCTGGGCATCGGCACCTTCAACCACGATCTGCGCCTTGTCATCGACCGAAATGGTATCGATCGGACCCATTTTGGCGAGATTGGCCTTGGCGCTGTCGGCTTCAGCAGCCTGCGGCTCGGCAGCAGCTCCGGTCAACCGGGGGAGGACGAACGACAGTGCCAGCGCGGCGATCATCGCGACAATGCCGACGAGCAGCCAGCGTTCCAGTCTCGAGCGGTGCCGGACCGCGCCGGGCAACCCCTGCAGGGTCAATTCAGCGGTGTTCATGATCGAACTCCTATTCCTGCCGACTTGATGATGTCATCCCTTGGGCCATCCGCGACAATCTGCCCTTTGTCGAGGACAATGAGGCGGTCACAGATGCTAAAAAGCGCAGGTCTATGGGTAGAAATAACGAGTGTTCGATCAGGTGTCAGCGATTGGGACAGCCGCTCGACAAATAGTTTCTCCGATTGGATATCCATGGCCCCGGTGGGCTCATCGAGGAACAGCAATTTGGACGGGCGAACGAGCGCCCGCGCCAGCGCAAGGAAGCTGCGCTGCCCGCCCGAGAGCTGGCTGCCGGATTCTCCGACCCCGCGATCGAAGCCGCCCGAATCCTGCGAGAGGAACTGGTCTGCCCCCACTTCGCGCAAGGCGTCGATCAAGCGCTCGTCGGGCACCTGGCCGGCCCCGAGTGCAAGATTGTCCTTGATCGTGCCGGAAAACAGGCTGGCGTCCTGCCCGACAAACCGGAAAGCATCGCGCAAGTCTTGCGGGCGGTACTGGCGGCTGTCGATCCCGTCGATCAGCAGCGCGCCCCCACTGGGCTGATAGAGCCCGCACAGGATCCGGCCCAGCGTGGACTTGCCCGAGGCAACCCGGCCGATGATCGCCACGCGCTCGCCGGGACGGATCACCAGGTTGATGTCCTTGAGCGACGGCACCGAAGCGTCCGGATAGGAGAATTCAAGCGCTTCAAGCTTGATGTTGGCCGAACGCACGGTGGGCGTCAGCGAAGCGCTGCCCATGCGGCGCTCGTCGTCGGCTTCCCAGAGCCGTTGGATCGAATCCAGGATCTGCTGGGCCTGCTGGCCGCGAGTCAGCAGGAAGGCCAGCTGCGCTGCCGGCTGCAACGAACGCGACGAAAGCATGACGATGGCAATGATTGCACCCATCGTGATCTTGCCGGCATCGAACAGGTAGTAACCGCCGACGATCAGCGCGATGTTGGAGACCTGCTGAAATGTGGAGGCCAGGCTGATCGCGGTCGTGCTGACGTCCTTGAGGCGTTGCTGGGAATGGCTGCCCAGTTCGAACAGGCGCCGCCAGCGGCCCAGCATCGCGCCGCTGGCGGCGTCCAGCCCGTAAACCGATCCGCCGGACAGCACCACCGCATCCACCTTGTCCACCAGGCAGGTGGGGTTCAGCAGATCGGTTTCGCGGGTGCCGGGCGCGCCGCCGCGAATATCCACGCCCCCCGTGCAGGGCCATTCGGGCAGCACAATGCTGACACCGCTGCGCGCGGCATGATCCTCCGCATTGCCGACACGGATGCCGTCCACGTCGCTGATCAGGTTCAAGGGACCAGGAGCCACGCCCGGTTCGGAAACAGTCATTGTCATCGGAGCATGATATAGCATTATTGGTCCGCAAGGAATTAGCTAAGCGCAGGGGAATTGTCATGCCGGGGTTGGCGCACACCATTATTGTCTTATTTCTGCTTGTCTGGTTTGGCCAGCCTGGATATGCCGTCACCGCTGAACGCCATATGGTGGCGGCGGCGCATCCGCTGGCTGCCGAAGCGGGCCGGCAGATTTTGCGCGCAGGCGGCACGGCGGTGGATGCAGCCGTTGCGGTGCAGGCCGTATTGGGGCTGGTGGAGCCGCAATCTTCCGGTATTGGCGGCGGCGCATTCCTGCTGCACTGGGACCAGGCCCGCAAACAGGCCACAGCCTATGATGGCCGCGAAACTGCGCCCGCTTCTGTTACCCCGGATTTATTTCTTAATCCCGATGGGCAGCCGCTGGGGTTTCGTGAAGCTTTCACCGGTGGGCGTTCGGTTGGCGTTCCCGGTGTCATCGCCATGCTGGCGCTGGCGCATGAGAAACACGGAAAACTTGCCTGGGCCGACTTATTTGCGCCTGCGATTGATCTTGCAGAAAAGGGCTTTCCGGTTTCGGCGCGGTTACGCCTGATGACCGGCGCCAT
>Ga0209865_1000005_pt1 | contig 24348 bp, 24 predicted proteins | sample GWRWT4_1July14_FD_187189 | JGI IMG/M metagenome (GOLD analysis project Ga0209865, IMG submission 187189) | Sand microcosm microbial communities from a hyporheic zone in Columbia River, Washington, USA - GW-RW T4_1-July-14 (SPAdes) (version 2) | ecosystem: Engineered > Artificial ecosystem > Sand... | reverse complement strand
ACCCGGCGCAGCGATGGCCGAGGCGGTGGCCGAAGCCGCGCGCGAGACGGGCCTGGCGATGACCCTGCTGCCGGTGTTCTACGCCCACGCCGACTTCGGCGGCGCCCCGCCCAAGCCGGGGCAGCGGCGGTTTATCTGCAATCTCGACTCGTTTGCGAAGCTCCACGAAGCCAGCGGCGCCGCGATTGCCGGTCTGCCGGGTGCCGTGTTGGGCCTCGCCCCGCATTCACTGCGCGCGGTGACGGCGGAGGAGCTGGCCGCGCTGCTCACCGCGCATCCCACCGGTCCGGTCCACATCCACGCGGCCGAGCAGACTGGCGAGGTTGAGGCGAGCCTCAAATTCAGTGGCCAGCGCCCGGTCGAATGGCTGCTGAACAACACGCCGCTCGATGAGCGTTGGTGCCTGATCCACGCCACCCACACGACCGAGGCCGAAGCGAGCGGCATGGCGCAGCGCGGCGTGGTCGCGGGGCTGTGCCCGGTGACCGAAGCCAACCTGGGCGACGGGGTGTTCCCGGCGGTCCACTATCGCGGCGAAGGCGGCCACTTTGGCCTCGGCACCGATTCGAACGTGCTGATCGACGCCGCCGAGGAGCTGCGCTGGCTCGAATATGTCCAGCGCCTCACCCACCGGCGCCGCAACCTGCTCGCCTCAGGCAGCGAGGCCAGCACCGGGGGCGACCTGTTCCGCGGCGCGCTGACGGGCGGTTCGCAGGCACTGGGCGCAGCGGCGGGGCTGGCCGAAGGGCTGGCAGCAGACTTCGTCACGCTTGACGCTGCGCACCCCGCGCTGGTCGGCGCACAAGGCGATGGCTGGATCGACCGCTGGACCTTCGCCGCGCGCGGCGGCGCGGTCGATGGGGTCTGGCGCGCGGGGCGCCAGGTGGTCAGCGGCGGGCGGCATGTGGCGCGCGATGCGATCGCCGCGCGCTATCGCACCACACTGACGCAGCTTCTGACATGAACTTCCTCCACACCATCACTTCCCCCCTCCCCGGCGGGGAGGGGTTGGGGGTGGGGGAGCGAGGCCGCCAGGCCTCGCGTCAACGCCAGCGTAGAACCCCCACCCCAACCCCTCCCCAGCGGGGAGGGGCTTAATGAAAGCACCGCCGCTCAGCGAACGGATCCGCGCCAGCATCGAGGCCCGGATCCTCTCGGGCGAATGGCCGCCGGGTCACCCTGTTCCGGGCGAGGCCGAGCTCGCTGCGCAGTATGGCTGCGCGCGAATGACCGCCAACAAGGCGCTGTCGGCGCTGGCCCACGCCGGGCTGGTCGAACGGCGCCGCCGCGCCGGAACCTTTGTGGCGCGTCCGCGCAGCCAGTCGATGGTGCTCGAAATCGCCGACCTCGCCGCCGAAGTCACCGCGCGCGGCGATGCCTATGCCTGGCGGCTGACCAGCCGCACGCAGGCCCGCTCGGACGCGCTCGGCAGTCTTGGCGACGTGCTCGAGATCGAGGGCGTTCACCTCGCAAACAGCGTGCCGCTCGCCTTCGAGCGCCGCCTGGTCAAACTGGCCGAAGTCCCCGCCATCGCCGCGGCCGACCTCGCGCAAGTGGCCCCCGGCACCTGGCTGCTCGCCCACGCCCCCTGGACCGAAGCCGAAAACCGCATCAGCGCCCAGGCCGCCCCGTCAGAAGTCGCCAAGGCGCTCGGCCTGCCCAAGGCCAGCCCCTGCCTCACCGTCGAACGCCGCACCTGGCGCGGCGACGCGCCAGTGACGCTGGTGCGGCAGTACTACGTGGCAGGCGCGTGGGAATTTGTGGCGCGGTTTGGGGCCAAGGGGTGATCGAGGGATCACAGGTTGACGCGTTGCCAGATCGTGCTGTCATTGCTGTCGTTGAATCAAGAAACGTGCTGGTTCAGCTACAGAAATCTGCTCGGATTGAGAGGCCGGTCCTGAAATCTGACTTCATAGTGCAGATGAGGACCGGTTGATTGTCCGGTCGATCCAACCTGGCCAACGCGTTGCCCCGAGCGAATTTCCTGCCCTGCCTGAACGTCAAGGCTGGACATGTGCCCGTAAACGGTCGTGTAACCACCGCCGTGATCCACCACCACACACCATCCCAATCCGCCGCACCATCCCGAGACCGCGACCATTCCCGCTGCTGTTGCAGAGACCGTCGTTCCGGTGGAAGCGGTCAGGTCGATCCCGGAATGAAAGCGGGTGCCGCCAAGGATCGGATGTGAACGCAGCCCAAAGCCGCCTGACATGCTGACGGCCCTGACCGGAAATCCTGTGGGAACCGAGACCGCTCCACTCCACCGGAAATTTCTTGCAGGCGATAGTCCCGTTCCCTTGCCAAGCGCGATCCTGATCGGGTTTCCTTCCAGATCAAGCGCGCGTCCGAACCTGATCGGGCTGGCCGAAAAGGGCGCCGATGCGTCTTCCGCCTCGCTGCCTGCCGAAATGGATAGTCCCGTAGATCCAAGCTGATTGGCCAACCCGGCTCCAGCCATGATTTCCGCGGGCTTGGCGGGCAGCTTGGCCGGCACTCCACGTTCTGGTGCTTGAGCAACAGCCGGGGCCGCCGCAATCAGCGATACAGCCACAGCGAAACCGCGGCACCGCAGGCTGGACCACGCCAGGATCATGGTGCGACCCAGGCCGCAACGACAGCGCCGGTGGCGATGGCCAGGCCGAACGGGATTTTGGCAAAGTCGCTGTCGGGATCGGCTTGCACACCCCGGCCCGAAAGGCGCGACATGGCGATCCAGAAGCTGGCCAGGAGCAATCCTGCCAGCGACACTCCTGCCAGCAAATAGGCCCAGGAATCGATCCCGAACCAGGCCGAAACCGCGGCATAGTATTTGACATCTCCGCCGCCGATCACGCCGAGTGCGTAGAGGCCCAGCCCCCCGGTCAGGGCGGCCAGCACATGAAGCAGGCTGCCGATAACGCTGGCTGGCCCTGCTTCGATCGCAGCAACCAACAGTCCAAGCATCGCGACCGACATGGTCATGGCATTGGGCAAGCGCCGGAACCGCAGATCACTCCACGCCGCATAGACCCCGCTGCCGATCAGCAGGGGCAAGGCAAGCCCCGTTCCGCTCACAATTTGCCCTTCTCCTGCGCTTCCTTGCTTTCTTGCGCATTGGGTCTTGCCGGGATCTGGTTCGCAGCAACCGGCAGGATGACGGTCTTGGGCTTGCCCCTTGCCTCGACAGGACTGGCTGCCGCCGGGTCAGCGGAGGCAGCGGAACCCGCATTTGCAGGCAGCGCTTGCTGGCTCGCTGCCATTTCAACTGGCTGCTTCGTGCGACTTCCGGTTTGGGGCAAGCGAGCCTTGCGGCAGGAATCGTCTGTGGCGGCCTGCGCTTTGGTCCGGCAGGGTCTGGATTGACCATCGCTCGCCAGGTCAGTCCGGCCAGCCGGGCCTGGTACAGTCACCAGCGTAAACTGCCCGTTGCTATCCCGTTGGAGCTTGCCAGCGCTCTGCACGCGGCTTGCCGCCAGCGCAGATTGGAGCGGTGGCTGCGGTGCGGCCTCCGCTTGGGCTGCCCTGGCCCGGCGTTGCTTTTCCAATACCGCAGCGAATTCCGGCGATTCGAGAAGTAGCGCGTAGTTGCGCGCGAAGACCGAATTGCCAGGGGCTCCCATCACTGCCTTCTTGAAGAAGCGATAGGCCAAATCGGGGCGATCAAGGCGAGCATATGCAACGCCGAGGCCATTGTAGGCGGGCGCCGGCTCTTCGCCTGTCGCAATGGCCAGGTTGAAAGCCTCGATAGCCAGGCCGTTGTTCCCGCCCCGCAGAAACTCTGTGCCGCGCTGCGTATAGAGCGCGTTGTTCTGTTGCTGGGCCTTGGCGTCGGATTTGCCGTTCTTGGCGAACAGCAGCTGATTGAAAGTCTGGCAGCCAGAGAGCAATGACATCGCCCCTATCGCCATGACCACATTGGTTAGAGTCTTGGACATTTCACCCTCCCATCGCCGGAACCAGATTCCGAAGCACACGAATTATCGCGGGCAGCATCAGCACGCCGATCATCGTCGGAAGCATGCAGGTGACCAGCGGAATGGACAGCAGCACCGGCAGGCGGTGCGCCTTCTCTTCGGCGCGCATCCGCCGCCGTTCGCGCATCTCGGACGCATAGATCCTCAAGGTGTTGCCGATCGAGGAGCCAAGCCGGTCCGATTGGATCAGCAAGGTCGCGAAAGAGCGGATTTCATCGATCCCGGCATCGTCCGCCATCCGCCGCAGCGCCTCTTCGCGGGTTGCCCCGGCGCGCAAGCGCAAATTTGCCGAGACCAACAGCTGGGCGACCAGCGGATGCGATACCGCCATCTCGTGCGCGACACGGTCAAGCGCGCCTTCAAGGCCAAGTCCGGCCTCGACACAGATCAGCATCAAGTCGAGGCAATCGGGGAAACCGTTGGTTATCGCCTCGCGCCGCCGGTCGGCCCTGGCTCGAACGAACAGGGCCGGCAGATAGACCCCCGCCACCGCGCAGATTGAGCACACCACATAAAGCCGGATGATCGAAATCTGGCTGCCGAGGGCCAGTGAAATCACCACAAACAGCGTGGGCAGGGCAAGGACCAGGATCAACCGGATCAAGTTGAACATGCGCGGCGCAAGCGGGGATTCGAAGCCCGCTGCGCGCAGCCGTTCGCGCAGCGCGTCGGCTTTGGTGTCGCCAAGATTGAGTCCGGCACGCTCGATCCGTTCGACAATCGTCGCCCAGGCACCATTGTTGCGCCGCTGCAAATCGGGCTGGCTGGCGATGACTGTCGCTGAGCCTGACAGCGCCTTGATCCGCCCGCGGACAGCAATCCTGCGGTCCAGATAAGACAGGACGATGATCGAGCCGACCACTACGAAGGCAAACAGGAAGATCAGCACTAGATAGCGTGCGAATGGAGAGGAGACGATCGCGTCCATGCCCGTCAGACCTTCAGATCGATCATGCGGCGGATCGTCAAAACCCCGATCGCATAGAGAATGAGCAGGCCGGTAAAGCCATAAACGAAGATCGGATCGGCAGCGACCGCCAGGTAGAAACCGGGATTTATCAGAAACAGCAGGCTGACCGTAAAGACCGGCAGGACGGTTAGCATCCAGCCGCTCATCCGCCCTTCGCTGCTCAGCGCCCGGACCTTCATGAACATGCTCATCCGGTCGCGGATGACGGTGGACAGATTGGCCAGAACTTCCGCAAGGTTGCCGCCGGTTTCGCTCTGGAGCGAAATCGAGACAACAAACATGCGCATGTCCTGCAGATCCCAGCGATCGGCCATGTCCATCAAGGAATCCGTCAGCGTCGCGCCATATGTGACCTCATCGGCGACCATCCCGAACTCGGAACCGATCGGATCTTCCATTTCGGTCGTCAGCAGATCGATCGCCGAGGCAACCGGATGACCGGCCCTGAGCGCGCGCGTGAAAACATCGAGCGCAATCGGGAACTGCTCTTCCATTCGGCGCCGCCGCTTCTCCTTGCGGCGATAGACGAACATGAAGGGCAGGGCGACAGTTACCGCCAGACTGACGATTGTCGCCAGTTCGATCATGCCTGCGTTAAGGCGCTGATCGATCGACCAGGCGAACAGCAGGATCGCGCTGACCAGCCCAAGAAAGGACAATGCCGAAGCGGTCAGCAGGGTCCTGGGCGCAAACGGCAAATCTGCGATTCTAACCATGCGCTGAAAGCGAAAATAGAGCCGCTGCGAAAGACCGGGATTGGCACCCAGCCGGTTGGGCACGCCTTTGCGCAGGATTTCGCCAGCGCCTTCGGTGGTGAGGCCTGACTTGAGCAGTGTCAGGCGGTGATTGACCGCCTTGGTCTGGGCCCGGCGATTGAGCTGGCTGCGAAGCAATGCTTGCGAGGCCAGGAACACGCTGGCGAAGACCACCAGCAAGACCAACAGACGGGTAATGATCGCAGTCATGTGTCGGACAAGTCCACACCCGGCGAAAACAACGCCGGGTCGAGATTGACTCCGTGCGACGCCAGCTGTGCCGCGAATTTGGGCCGGATGCCCGTCGCTTCGAAACGGCCCAGAACGTTCCCGGCTTCGTCCCGCCCGGTCATGTGGTAGCGGTAGATTTCCTGCATGGTCACCACTTCGCCCTCCATGCCGGTCAGTTCGGACAGGCTGACAAGTTTGCGTTTGCCGTCGGCCAGGCGGGCGATCTGGATCACCACATTGATTGCCGAAGCAATTTGCGCGCGGGTCGATCGCGCGGGAATGTCGATTCCGCTCATTCCGATCATCTGTTCGATGCGCGAAAGGGCATCGCGCGGCGTATTGGCATGGACCGTGGTCATCGAACCGTCATGGCCGGTATTCATGGCCTGAAGCATATCGAATGCTTCTCCTGCCCGGCATTCGCCCAGGATGATCCGGTCGGGCCGCATGCGCAGCGCGTTCTTGACCAGATCGCGCTGGGTCACTTCGCCGCGCCCCTCGATATTGGCCGGGCGGGTTTCAAGCCTGGCGACATGTTCCTGCTGAAGCTGGAGTTCGGCCGAATCCTCGATGGTGACGATGCGCTCGTGCGGGTCGATGAACGACGACAGGGCATTGAGCAACGTGGTCTTGCCCGAGCCGGTGCCGCCCGAAATGATCACGTTGAGCCTGGCTGCAACCAAAGCCTGGAGCACCACCACAACCTTGGAGGGAATCGAGCCGTACTCGACCATTGTCTGCAAGCTGATCGGGATCTTGGAGAACTTGCGGATCGAAAGTAGCGAACCGTCGATTGCCAGCGGTGCGACGATTGCATTGACGCGCGAGCCATCGGCCAGGCGCGCGTCAACGAAGGGCGAGGATTCGTCGATCCTGCGGCCCACTGCCGACACGATCTTCTGAATGATCCTCAGCAGGTGCCGCTCGTCCTGAAAACGCGTCCCGACCCGCTCGAGCAGTCCGCGCCGCTCGACGAACACTGTGTCGTGTCCATTGACCAGGATGTCAGTGATTGTCTGGTCCTTGAGCAAGGGCTCAAGCGGGCCGAGGCCGAGCAGTTCGTCCAGAACATCGTCGATCAGGGTTTGGCGTTCGACCCGGTTCAGCGCAGTCCCACCAAGACTGAGCAGATCGGTGATGACCTGCCCAACCTCGGTTGCGATCTTGTCGCGCGGCAAAGTGTCAAGGACCGCAAGATTGATCCGTTCGAGCAATTGGCGATGAATGTGGACCTTGAGGTCCAGCATGCTTTCCGTGCGGGCCTCATCCCGGCTTTCGGGAACGGCTGGAGCTTCTGCTTGAACAGGCGCAGATGGTTCATCGACGGCTTTGATCTGCGCGGCTCGTTTGACGTTCCACACGGTCAATTCTCCTGAAACGACAGGCGACCCAGCAGGTCGGCAGCAATGGCATTCACATCGGCATTGAACTTGCTCTTGCGGCTGACTTGCTGGACCAGCAGGCCCTGGGTCTGGGCCGACGCGAGGTATTGGTCATCACGTGCAACGGTCCCGAGCACCTGACTGTGCAAGGTCTGATCCACGTCGGAAAGGTCGATTGATCCGAACAGCCGGCGCTCAACCCGGTTGACCACAATCCCCACCTTCTTGGGGTCAATCCCGACTTCGGAAAACAGCTGCAGCAGCCGCTTGGCCTGCCGCAGACTGTTGACGCCCAGCTCGACAACAATGATGATCAGTTCGGACATCGAGACGGCCGACACCGACCAGTTGGTCCAGCAGGCCGGCAAATCCAGCACCAACCCGGCATGCTGTTGGCGCATCATGGTCAGAACCCTGAGCACCTGATCGGTCTCGACGCTCTCGAGCGGCTCGATCCGGTCGGGCGCGGCGTAGACTGCCACTTTGGCTTGTGCGGTACGCTCGACCGAACGCAGCAGATCACTGTCGAGCCGCTCGTTCGCCTGGAGAAGTTCCAGAACCGAACCTGCACCGGCAATGCCCAGATAGTCGGCGACCATTCCGGACTGCAAATCAAGATCGACAAGCGCCACGCGCCGCTTGCCCGCGAGTTGTTCCGCCAGGTTCACGGCAAGATGAGTTGCGATCGAAGTCGAACCGCTGCACCCGGTCGAACCCAGCACCGAGATGACCGGGGCCAGACCAGCTTGCTGGTTCACCTGCCGGCGCCCAAGCTCGATGGTCCGGGCGGCAACATCCAGAACCTCTTCGATCCGGAAGGGCAGCGAGACGATGTCGGCCACGCCTTCGTGCACCAGCGTCCGCATCAAGGGCACCGAGGCATCGGCAATCGCGGCAATTCTCGGGAGATCTGGAAAAATGCGGCCCAGTTCGGTCAGCCGTTCGATCGAGGCAGGCGAAGCCTGATCGACTTCGACCACGATCACCTTGGCGTCAGCCAGCAGGTTGAGCGGGATGGGATCTTCGCTCTGGCAAGCAAGCAAGGTGGGGCCCGCTCCGTCAGCCGAGAAATCCGCTTGCGGAATCGTGGCAAGAACCTCTGGCGACGCGACAATCAGCAAACCTTCGCACGCCTTCATGCCTGTCCCTCTGTTAGCAAATCTGTTGAATTCTTCAGTTCCCATTTTTCCCGACCTAGTTTGAGGATGTCCCGCTGCCATCCTCCATTGGCAGCGTGTAGGCGAAGCCTGGCATGTCCACCGTCCCGCCGAACACGAAGGCGGTAAACGGCGCGAACTCCAGATTGCGCAGGCTGACCGTGGTGAGCGGCGCTACGTCGGGTCCGTTGGGGTCGCCAGAAAATCCCAAACCTGACCAGCTGTAAGTCACCACCACGTTTTCCGGCCTGATGTCCGGATTGATCTGGGCCATGCGTGCGGCCAACCGGTTGAACGCCGCGCTGCTGGCCGTAAGCGGGAAGTTGCAGGTCCCGCCGCTCTTGCAGCGGCACCCGGAGCTGTCGCACTCGACCCCCGGGAACGTCGCGGCATTGACGGTTGTCCCCTGCGGAACGCCTGAACCCGTCGCAAAGCTGTAAGTGATCAAGCCACTGGGGATCATGTCGGTCGTCACCGCCCAGCGGGCCCCGACCTGGGTGGCCTTCTCCGCCATGCTGAGCGCCCAGGCATAACGGCCGATATCGATCGAACCGAACAGCAGGATCAGCAGCAGCGGCAGCACCAGAGCGAACTCCGCCGCCGAAGCGCCCCGGCTATCGCCGAGCAGATGGCGAAGCCGCTTCATAGCCCGATCACCGGACTTTGCGCAGCGGCACCGATCCGCACGGTCGAGCTGGTGAAGCCCAGCGCGCCCAGCAGCGAGGGATAGTTGACTGCGGTGCTGACCCTGATGATCGGGGCGTAGTTTCCGGTTGCATCGTAGATTCCGCCGATGCCGCTGGCACAAGTGACGCTGACCGTAATGTCGCTATCCGACCAGCCGCTGACTGCGGAACTGCCGCCGCTGAGTTGCCCGGTCCGGGCCAGGTTCTTGATGGTTGAGACGCTGCCGGTGAAGGTTGCCGCCGGGCAGGCATAAAAGCTGCGATCGAGCCGCGCGGCATAGCGCGCCGCGTCGCGCACGCCCTTGATCACCCGGTGCTCGCAAATCGCGTAGTAGGCGCCTTCGAATGTCGCAAACAGCAGCGCCAGCGCAACCGGCAGGATCAGCACCATCTCGGCCGCAGCCGCTCCGCTGCTGTCTTTCAGGATATGGCGCAGCCCCGGCATGGTCATAGCACCAGATACGGCACGTCGCGGCGGATCAGCTGTGCCGCGTTGGAGCCGCCGCCCAGCTTGGTGGCACCAACCACTTCGACATAAACGTCGCTGGCTTCGGTGATCAGCGTGCTGCCCTGCTGGCGCCGCAGCGAGGGTTCGACCAGGAAGACATCGATCCAGTTTACCGGACGGATCGGGTTTGACAGGTTTTGCGTGGCGCAGTTGACAATCGCAACCGAAATCACCCGGCGATCGGCGCCAACCCCGCCCACCGGAATGCCGGGAGTAACGCAGTATGGTTGGGACTGCACTTTGATCCCGCCACTCAAGTTCTGGGTCTGAAGCCGCGTTGACGGATTGGCTGCCTCATAGCGGTAAACCTGGTAACGGGTCGGCGTGGCTGTCCCGAAGGTTGCCGCTATGTCGAAGCTCGGGGCATAGTTCTGGCTGTTGGTCCTGAAATAGGCATTGCGGTCCCAGGTGCCGTTCCCGATCCGCCCATCGGTACAGCTTCCGGTCGGGCTGACCGCATGGCAGATGTCACGCGGATAGCCCATCGGCGAGGTTGCAGCGATCTGGGCATTGGTGAGTGCCGCGACCGAAGGCGGTCGGTACGGCTGGGGTGCAACTTGCCAGCCATTGCCGTTGCCGTTGGTGAAAGCGCAGTTGTTGTTGCCCTTGAGGACCACATCCTTGCGGCTGTTGGCCGACGGCGGGCACAGGCTACCATTCGCGCTGCAGGTCTGGTTGATGCCTCCGCCATAGATATCGAAACGCGTGTTGAGCGCATCGAGCACGGTGATCTGTTCGCCGGTCTTGGTCTCGATCGAATCGACGCTGACGCAGTCACCGGGAATATCAACTCGGCCCAGAACGTCCCTGACGGCATTGGCACCGTTGCCGGCATTGGTTTGCAGATAACCGAAATTGCCGCTGCCATAGGTCGATCCGCCATCGTTGGCGGTGAGGCGGACGCCCTTGCCGATGTAGTTCGCAACCGTGAAGAGCGGATCGGAACCCTCATTGGGATTGCACATGAAGACCGGGGGCACCTTGCACACCGACGATCCCAGCCCGGCCATCGCGCCCGCGCCGACGGAACCATAGATCAGCCCCGCGATCGGCGTGAAGGCATAGTTCACGCTGCGCGAATCCACCCGCACTTCGATAAAGCGGGCGTTGGAATCGTTGGTCGCTGCAGAAGTCCTGTCCTTGTTCTGCCAGAACCTGACACTGCCCGAAGCATCGCAGCCCGGTTCGGATGGCAGGGTGATTGAATGCCCGGAATTGGCGACGACAGTCGTGTTGGTCACCAGCGAAATCGCCCGCGCGGCTGCCCGCGAACAGGCACCGCTTAGTCCGTTGAGCTGCGTGGCCCCGGCCAGCGCCGCCTGATCCGCGCCGTTCTGCAATTCACTGTCCATCGCCATCAGCCGGCCATAGTCGAACCCGACTCCGGCGATGACGATCAGTCCGGTCAGCGCCAGCGCATAGGTTGCTGCTACTGCGCCCCGCTCGTTTCGTACCAGGTCATTTAACGCCGCGCCGCCCATGTCATACCTCTGCCACCCGCTCAGTTGCCGTCACTGCCAGCCGAAGCGGCACCGCTGCCGCCCTGGCGGCCGAGGTTGCCGATGATCTGGCGGTCGGGCAGCTTGGTCTTGCCGGTGCGATAGCGCTCGATCGCCTGGGCGATCACATCGCCATCGGTCGCGGCGAAAGGTGTGTCGTATTCAGGGTTGGGATTGATCACCTGCGCCGCCAGGGTCTGGCGATAGGCCTCACCAAAATTGTCCTTCCCCGCCAGGGCGGTCTGACCGGTGCTGGCGCAGCCGGTCAGGCCCAGCGCCAGTCCGGTCAGCACGATCAAGCGGTTGCGATCAGAAGCCATAGCCGTCGTCCTTTTTCGGTGGGGTTTTGCTTTCCGCATCTCCGGCCGGCGGTTTGGCACCGGACGGGGCAATCGGAGGCAGTGGCTGCGGTTGATAGGGCTGGCCAAGCAGGAACGTCTCGACATCGTTGGGGTCCTTGACCCGGTCGGTCGGCAAACGAACCTGGCTGGGCTTGATCGGCGCGACCAGCCGCGGCGTGACGATGATCAGCAGTTCGGTTTCGCCCTTCTGGTAACGGGTCGAACGGAACAGGGTGCCGAGGATCGGGATCGAGCCGAGCACCGGCAATTGCGAAATGTTGACCTTGGTGTCCTGCTGCAGCAGCCCGGCAATCGCAAAGCTCTCACCATCGCGCAGTTCCAGCGTGGTGCTGACCCGGCGCGTGCGCAGCCCCGGAACCGTGATGCCGTTCAGCGTTAGCGAGGCTGAAGGATCGATCTCGCTCACTTCGGGAGCAACGATCATGTTGATCGTGTTGTCGGTCAGAACGGTCGGGGTGAAGGCCAGGCTAACCCCGAAGGTCTTGAACTCGACCGTGAAGGTCGCGCTGCCATTGGCGCCGGATCTCCCACTTTGGGCGACCGGGATCGGAAATTCACCACCAGCCAGAAACGAGGCCTTTTCGCCCGACAGCGCGATCAGCGTCGGCTTGGCCAGAGTCCGCGCCATGCCTTTCGATTCCAGAGCGTTGAGTACCCCCTGGAGGCTGAGGCTGCCAAGCGTGAGGGTCTGGGTAAAGACCCCGGCCTGGCCGGTAATCTGGTCGAGCTTGAGCACGCCGAGACCGCTGGTCGGATCCGGCACCAGGCTTGCCCCATTGCCGGTGACCGAACCGAACGAGCCATTGCGGGATGAACCGAATGCGCTGACCCCGAATTCCTTGCCCGAGCTCTTGTCAACTTCCGCGAAAGTGACTTCCAGCATGACCTGCTGGCTGGAGCCGACGCTGATCAGGTTGACCACGCGGTCGTTCGAACTGTCGATGCCGCTTTTGGCGTCGCTGCTCTTGCGGATGCCCTTGTCGTCGTAGTCACCGACATAGGTCCGCGCCAGCTGCACCGCCCGATCGGCGGCGGCCGGGCTGGAAACCATGCCCGTCAGCACGATCGAATCGTTGGAGATGTGGGCCTGGATATCTTCGCCCGGGACCAGGATCTTGAGCTGGCTCTGCAAGGTTTCGATATCGGGTCCGACGGCCACGTCCATCACCGCGATGACCCGGCCGCGAGCGTCATACAGCGTCAGGCTGGTCGTGCCGATCCGCTTGCCCAGCACATAGATCGAGCGATCGGTCAGCGGCAGGATATCGGCGATCTGGTCATTGCCGATCATCGCCTTGGCGATCGCCCGATCGGCATTGACGACCTGGCTCTTGTTGACCGGAACCGTCAGCGTTCCGGCATGCAACACCTGGCCCGAGGTGGCAGGGCCGGTCTGCGCCGGCGCCGCCAGCGGCAGGGCAGCAGCCACGCAGGCAAGCGCAACGCGCGTGGTCAGGAACCTAGAAGCCATGCAGAATACCTTCTTCGCTGGACCTGGTGCCGCGCACGACAGTCATCGACGGGCCGGTTGGCATTGGCCGGGATTGCGGCGCGCCGCCCGGCATCGGCGGGCGATAGGCCGCCATCGCCGGGGCCGGGCGTGCAGTCACCACGCTATTGCGGCGATCGGGAATGAAGTAGCGGCTGGCCGAGATATCGCGCCCGATCACGGTTCCGCGCGAACCGGTGGTGGTATCGGCGACATTGCGCAGCGCCAGCGTCAGGACGCCAAGCTGTCCGGCCAGGGCCAGCTTCTGCGCACCATAGGTATCGACCTGGAGCGTCGCGGTCTTGCCGACCGCGGGATCGGTCTTGTTCTCATCGGATACCTGATCGATCCCCAGCACCGGCACTGATTCAAGTACGACATCGGTCATCTTGTCGGTATCCTGAGCGCCTTCGCCCGGAATTTTGCGGGTGACCAGCACATCGACAACATCGCCTGGCCGGATGAACCCGCCAGCCCCGGTAATTTCGCTGATCGGGACCGAAAAGGCCAGTTGGCCCACCGGCAGGTTGGCCGACAGTGTGGCCCGGCCGTTTGCTCCAGAAACCTTGGATGCCAGGATCGGTTCGCCCGAAATGATCGGGCGCAATGCTACGCGCGCTCTGGTGGCTTCCTCGATCGAAGTAAAAGCGCCGCTTGGCACCGAATTGGCCGGCCAGTTGACCAGCCGGACATTCTGACCGGATACCGGCGTGCCAAACGCCAGATCCTGACTCGCGACCACCACCCGGACCATCCGGTTCGCTTCGGCGATCTGTTCCTGGCGTTTTTCAACGCCGCTGAACACGCCGTTGACGAACAACACGGCAAGCAGCCCGATCAGGACCGCGCCGGCAACGATCAGCAAATTTCTTGACTGCATATGCCCCCCACATCGGCCGCCTGGCTTGGCGGCAATTCGACTGGGTGCCAGATTGGTCCAGCACCCAGTCGCAATGTGCCTTAGATCCCGGCGTCGATCAGAACCTTGGCGGCGTTCATCGCCCCTGCAATCGACCCGCCCAACGCAGTGGCCGCAACCGCGATTCCACCACCGACAACGGCCAGGATCAGAGCATATTCGGCGGCAGCAGCGCCCTTTTCGTCACGGCGGAACGCCTTGATCAATTTCAACATGGTAACTTCCCCTAATCACTCGCCCGGAGAGATTCCGGGCTTCGTTTGATTGAAGTCGTCCGTGCCAGGGCAAGGGCGACTATCACCGCGGGGCAATCTGATTCCGGCGCGACCCACTTGGTTTTGGTGCAATCGCACCGGACCAGCTTGCGCTCGTTATCCACGGGACACCTTTAGAGTGTCACACTAACAGCCTTGGTCAACGTGATTCTCGTCACGCCCGGCAATTTTGATCTTTATCCATAAGCCGCAAGATGTTGACTGCCGAAATGGGTTAATTCGTCAGGTTAACGTCAGGTCTCGGTGTTGTAAAAACGCGACATGCCGCGCCGCGACTCGGACGACCGTGCTGCTTTGCGGTAACGGTTTGTTAACCAAGGGCCTTCATTCTCGCGCAGAGCCCAAGGTCAATCGGAGCAGCTGATGCGGAAGCATTTCGAGGGTGTGGTGAGACTAGCCCGGGCTGGAGGTGAAAAACTGCACCGTGAAAGCGTGCGCGTTGGCTGCTTTATCGAACGCCACTTGACAGCAATGATTGCCGGATGGGCCGGGCTCGCGCTGCTGGGTGGCGGGATCAAACTGACGCTGCTGCTGGCCATGCATCCCGGGCTCGCCAGCTTCGAACGGCTTGCTCCGCTGATGCTGGGTTACCTTGCCGCCGCCGTTGCGCCGTTGGCTGCCTATCTGCTGGTGCAGCAATGCTATCCATCCGGCAGCGTCCACGCCCAGCCCCGCATCCGGCTCGCCCGGATCGGGCAGTGGGTGCAGCTTGATCCCGTGCAGGCTCGCCGCGACAAGAACTTTGGAATGAGCGGCCTGGTCGTTTCCGTGGTCGCTGGCCTGCTGCTGTGCCTGGCGATGCGTTTTGTCGAATATTTTCTGGCCGTGCCCGCAATCCCGGCGGGTGCCCCGGCCTGGGCAACGACATTCTTCTGGCTGATGACTTTCGATCTGGTCTTTCTGACCTTTCTCTATTCATCCGCGGTCGCGATGGCCTTGAATGCCGCTCCGCACTTTCCCCGATTGCTTGTCTATGCCTGGCTCTGCGATCTGCTGATGCAACTGGCAATAGCGCGCAGCCTGGTTGCCACCGGCCCCTTGCCTGCGGAAGTGGTCGCTCCCTTGCAGATGTTTCTTGTGGCCAACATCAAGAAGGTTTTGATCAGCGCAGCGATCTGGCTGCCCTATCTGCTGCTGTCAGACCGTGTGAACATCACCTTCCGCAGCCGCGTCAGGGCTTCAAAGGCAGGCCTCCCGCACCTCGCCTGAGCAATAAGGCACGACCAGGATTTCGACGTTTCCAAATCAGACTGATCAGGGTGCAAACCGGGTTTTTGCCGAGCGGGAATGACGCTAACCAGACCGCCGCCACACGGCTTTCCTACATCCCCCCAACCTGTCAAACTCCCCGCACGGCCCGGCTCCGCGCCCGGCCTTGTGCTCTTTGACATCGTCGATCGCCAGGACCCGGCCGGTTCCCTTAAACGCCATGCACCCCCGCGCGGCGGATGTGTTTACTCAACTAGCTCAGGATTTTTGTTTGTTTTCAGTGGGGGTTGTTGGGCGCTTGTTCGCTTCGCGCGCACCAAAATGCACCAGCGAACGCGCTGGCAGCACATCTTGTCGCTTGGGAGAAGTGGAATGGTGCTGCTGGGGAGGATTGAACTCCCGACCTCAGCCTTACCAAGGATGCGCTCTACCACTGAGCTACAGCAGCACACCATTCCATCAGGGCCCCATGGCACTCGGCCGGGGGGCAGGGGCGCGCTATTGGCCGTGGCCCCTTGCTTTGTCAAGCCGATGCCTGATAGCGCGGATGAATTGCCAATGCGTGAAGACAAGCCCGCCCCGACCCGCGAAGAGCGACTGGCCGCCAAGCTGCGCGAGAACCTGCGTCGCCGCAAGGCGCAGGCGAGGGGGAAAGGGGTGGAGGCTGGGCCTGGTGAGGAGCCTGAGGCTGAGTAATTGCGGGCTTGGGCTTTGATGGGTTCACCCAAAGGACCTAAGATGTCGTGATGGCGGCGAAGCCGCTCTCAATCCAAGAGGCTCCGCCTGGCGCGGCCTGATGATCCCAAAAGGAAGCCTGCGGCTTCGCGCAAGATCTTCGGTGCTTCGGTGCTTCGGGTGAACCAAAAACCCCAAGCCATCCGGCCAAAGCGAACACCCTTCCCAAAGCGCAGCATAGCCGCTAGGGCGCGGTGCTCCTGAAAAGCTTGGAGTTTGGCCCTTGCCTCGCCTTATTCTCGTCCGCCACGGCCAGAGCCAGTGGAACCTGGAAAACCGCTTCACCGGCTGGTGGGATGTCGACCTCACCGAAAAGGGCGTGGCCGAGGCCAAGGCCGCGGGTGAACTGCTCAAGGCCAAGGGCATGTTCCCAACGCTGGCCTTCACCAGCTTTCAGAGCCGCGCGATTCTGACGCTGCACTATGCGCTGGAAAGCGCCGGGCGGCTGTGGATCCCCGAGATCAAGGACTGGCGGCTGAACGAGCGGCACTATGGCGGGCTGACCGGGCTCGACAAGGCCGAGACTGCCGCCAGGCACGGCGACGACCAGGTCAGGATCTGGCGCCGCAGCTTCGACATTCCGCCGCCCGTGCTGGAGGATGGCAGCGAGTTCGATCTCAAGGCCGACCCGCGTTACGCCGGGATCGCGATCCCTTCGACCGAAAGCCTCAAGGACACCATCGCCCGGGTGCTGCCCTATTATGAGAGCGCAATCGTTCCGGCGCTGAAGGCTGGGGAAACGGTGCTGATCTCGGCCCACGGCAACTCACTGCGCGCGCTGGTCAAGCACTTGTCGGGGATTTCGGATGAGGAGATCACCGGGCTGGAAATCCCGACCGGCCAGCCGATCGTTTACGAGCTCGATGAAGCGCTGAAAGCGACCGAGCGTTATTACCTGGCGGAGCGTTGATATGACGGCACAGGTCGCAATCGTGATGGGCAGCCAGTCTGACTGGCCGACGATGAGCAAGGCTGCCGAAGCGCTCGACAAGCTGGGGGTGGCCTATGACGCGCAGATCGTTTCGGCCCACCGCACCCCGGCGCGGCTGGTCAAATTTGCCGAGGGCGCGGCCGAGGCCGGCTTTCAGGTGATCATCGCCGGGGCGGGCGGCGCAGCGCATTTGCCGGGGATGGTCGCCAGCATGACCCACCTGCCGGTGCTGGGCGTGCCGGTGCAGTCCAAGGCGCTTTCGGGGCAGGACAGCTTGCTCTCGATCGTGCAGATGCCTGCCGGCGTCCCGGTCGGCACCTTGGCGATCGGCGAGGCCGGGGCGACCAATGCCGGGCTGCTGGCGGCCTCGATCCTGGCGTTGCAGGATCCGGAGCTGGCGGAACGGATCAAGGCCTACCGCGCGGCGCAGACCGCCGGTGTTGCCGAGCGGCCGAGCTGAGGCGGGCATGATCCCACCGGGCGAGACCATCGGCATCCTGGGCGGCGGACAGCTGGGGCGGATGCTGGCCGTAGCCGCCGCAAGGCTGGGCTATCGCTGCCATGTCTTTGCCCCCGAGGCTGACTCCATCGCCGCCGAAGTCTGCGCCGCACACACCCGCGCGCCGTGGACCGATACGCAGGCGCTCGCCGCATTCGCTGCCGACTGTGCGGTGGTGACTTATGAGTGGGAGAATGTGCCCCTAGGCTCGCTGAAAGCGCTGGGCGGGGTGCCGCTCTACCCCGGCGCCCATGCGCTCGAAGTGGCGCAGGACCGGCTGAGCGAAAAGCAGTTCGTCACTGAGCTGGGCGGCCGCACTGCGCCCTACATGGCGGTAGATACGGCTGAGGACCTCGACGAAGCGCTGACCGTGATCGGATCGCCCGGGATCCTCAAGACGCGGCGCGAGGGCTATGACGGCAAGGGCCAGTACCGGATCATGTATGACCACGAGGCCGAGGGCATTGCGCTGGCGGGCCAGGCGATGGTGTTCGAAGGCTTCGTCCACTTCAGCGCGGAATTCAGCGTGATCCTGGCGCGCGCGCAGGATGGGACATGCGTGTTCTGGGACAGCGCCGAGAATGTCCACGAGCATGGGATCCTGTCCCGCTCGAGCGTTCCGGCCTCGGCAGCGGTGCAGGCCCAGGTCGCCGAAGCCCGCGCGCTGGCCAAGAAAGTGGCCGATGCGCTGGGCTATGTCGGGGTGGCGGCGTTCGAATTCTTCGCGACCGAGGACGGCCCGGTGTTCAACGAGATGGCCCCCAGGGTCCACAATTCGGGCCACTGGACAATCGAAGGCGCGCTGACCAGCCAGTTCGAGAACCACATCCGCGCGATCTGCGGGCTGCCGCTGGGCGATACGCGGCTTGCCGCCAAGGGGGTCGAGATGCGCAATATCGTGGGCGAGGCGGCCGAGGACTGGTCGGGGATCCTCTCCGATCCGGCCAACCACTTGCACCTCTACGGCAAGGCGGCGGCGCGGCCCGGACGCAAGATGGGCCATGTGACCCGGCTGGTGCTGTGAACCGGCCTGAATTGTTCCTGGTCGTCGCGGTGGCCGACAACGGGGTGATCGGGATCGGTGGGGGCATGCCCTGGCATCTGTCGGCCGACTTCCGCCGGCTCAAGGCGCTGACCATGGGCAAGCCTTTGGTGATGGGGCGCAAGACGTTTGATTCGCTGCCCGGCGTGCTGCCCGGCCGCCGCCACATCGTGATCACCCGCGATCCCGAATGGAGCGCCGAAGGGGCCGAAGTGGTCCACTCACTGGAAGACGCATTGAGGCTGGCCAATGCGCCGCAGATCGCGATTTTTGGCGGGGCGGAAATCTATGCCCTGGCGCTGCCCCAGGCCGGCCGGATCGAGCTGACGGAAGTCCACGCCGCGCCCGAAGGCGACACGCGCTTCCCGCCGTTCGACCGTGCCGAATGGACCGAGACCTTCCGCGAGGCCCATCCTGCGGATGGCCGCAACCCGGCCTTTGACTTCGTCACTCTGATGCGTAAACCAGAAGTCTGACCGGGGGATCTCGATGCGCAAACGCTTTCTGATACCGCTGCTGACGATTGCTTTCGCCGCGCTGGTGTTCTTCCGCGTGGTCCCGCCGTACATGGAATCGTCGATGAACCAGATCGACGGCAAGCCGCTGATCGAGGTCGGGCCTGAGGCCAAGGCGCTGCACCAGAGCCTCAATGTGGTCGACATGCATTCGGACACGCTGATGTGGGACCGCGAGCTGACCAAGGCCAGCAATCGCGGCCACCAGGACCTGCCCCGGCTGATCGAAGGCAATGTCGCGCTGCAGGTCTTCTCGTCGGTCAGCAAGACGCCCAAGGGGCTGAACTACGACGCAAACCCCTCGGATTCGGACGTGCTGCCCGCGCTGCTGATGGCGCAAGGCCAGCCGCGCAAGACCTGGTTCGATCTGCTCGAGCGTTCGCTCTACCACGCCCACAAGCTCGACGTGTCGGTCGCGCTGTCGAACGGGATGTTGCGCAAGGTTGGCGACCGTTACGGGCTGGACCAGCTGCTCGCCGCACGCGCCGCGCCGGGCGGGCCGGTCGGGGCGCTGCTCTCGCTCGAAGGTTTGCAGGGCCTTGGGGGCAAGATCGAGAACCTCGACGCACTCTATGACGCCGGTTTCCGCATGGCTGGCCTCACGCATTTCTTTGACAATGAACTGGCCGGATCGATGCACGGGATGCAGAAGGACGGGCTGACTCCCTTCGGGCGCGAAGTGGTCAAGCGGATGGAAGACAAGGGCATGATCGTCGATATTGCCCATTGCAGCCGCCAATGCGTGGCCGAAGTGCTCAAGATGGCGCGGCGCCCGGTGATTTCCAGCCATGGCGGGGTTCAGGCGATGTGCAAGGTCAACCGCAACCTCAACGATGAGGAAATCCGCGGCATCTCGCGCACCGGCGGGGTGATTTCGATCGGCTATTGGGAAGGCGCGATCTGCGACACCAGCCCGCGCGCGATTGCCAAGTCGATCAAATATGTCCGCGATCTGGTGGGGATCGATTTCGTCGCGCTGGGCAGCGACTACGACGGCGCGACCACGGTGCGCTTCGATACCTCGCACCTCGCGCAGATCACCCAGGCGCTGCTCGACGAGGGCTTCCGCCCGGCCGAGATCCGCGCGGTGATGGGCGGCAACGCGCTGCGGGTGATCCGCCAGGGCATGCTGCCCTATGACGAGTGGCGCAAGGACTACAAGCGCGGCTGACATGGGGATTTTGAGACTCGAAGCGCGGGAGCGGGTGCCCGAGAGCTTGCGCGGCGCAATCATCGCGCTGGGCAATTTCGATGGGTTCCACCTGGGCCATCAGGCCGTGGTCGGCGAGGCGCTGGCCTGGGCCCAGGCCGAGGGCCGCCCGGCGATTGTCGCCACTTTCGATCCGCACCCGGTACGTTTCTTCGCGCCCCACGTCCCGCCGTTCCGGCTGACCACGCTCGACCAGCGGCTCGAGCTGTTCGGCAGCGCCGGGGCCGATGCCATGCTGGTGTTCCATTTCGACGCGCAACTGGCAGCAACCACGGCTGAACAATTCATCGAACTGCTCACGGGACCGCTGGGCGCGGCCGGCGTGGTGACTGGTGAGGACTTCACCTTCGGCAAAGGCCGCACCGGTTCGGTCGAACTGCTCAAGACCATGGGCGCCGAAAAGGGCCTCTCCGCCCGCGCGGTCGGGCCGGTCAATGACGGCGGCGAAGTGGTCTCTTCCAGCCGGATCCGCGAGGCCTTGAAGGCTGGCGACTGCGCCACCGCGACGCATCTCCTGACCCGGCCTTTTGCGATTCGCGCACCCGTCCTGCACGGGGCCAAGCTGGGCCGCAGCATCGGCTATCCCACCGCCAATCTTGAGCTCGGCTCCTATCTGCGCCCGCGTTACGGGATCTATGCGGTGACTGGCACGCTGCCCGGCGGACAAGTGCTGCACGGCGCGGCCAACCTGGGGGTGCGGCCCACAATCGAGCCGCCGGTCGAATTGCTCGAGCCCTATTTCTTCGATTGGTCGGGCGATCTCTATGGGCGAGAGATTGAAGTGGCCCTGATTCATCACTTGCGGGACGAAGCGAAATTCGATTCACTCGAAGAGCTGACCGCGCAGATCGAGCGCGATTGCGAACAAGCAAAGGGGCTGCTGGCACGATGAAATGGGTGAAGCGGATTGCGCTGGCTTTGGCCGTGGCCTTTCTGGTCTCGACATTCGTCAATGCCAGCTGGATGGCCGAGAGCCCGCGCGGCTATATCAAGCTGATCGCACATCGCGGCGCGCACCAGCTGTTCGACCATCGCGGGGTGGAGCGCGATACCTGCACCGCCAGCCGGATCGAGCCGCCGCTGCACGACTATCTGGAAAACACGCTCGCCGGGATGGGCCAGGCGGTCCGTTCGGGCGCACAGATGATCGAGCTCGACATCGCGCCGACCAAGGACGGCAAGCTGGCGGTGTTCCACGACTGGACGCTTGACTGCCGGACCAATGGCAAGGGTCCGATCCGCGATGCGACGATGGAGCAGTTGAAGCTGCTCGACGCCGGCTATGGTTATACCGCTGATGGCGGCAAGACGTTTCCGTTCCGCAACAGGGGCGTGGGGCTGATCCCCGAACTGTCCGAAGTGCTGGCCGCTTTCCCGGAAAAGGCGCTGCTGTTCAACTTCAAGAGCAAGGACCCGGCCGAGGCCGACATGCTGGTCGCCGCGCTGCGCGCCGCCGGGCGTGATCCGGTGGTGCGCGGCGACGGATTCTATGGCTCGGACGAAGCTGGCCCGATTGGGCGAATCCGCCAGTTGCTCCCCAAGGCCTGGGTGTTCAGCAAGGAAAGCGCCAAGGCCTGCACCATGGCCTATGCCTGGCAGGGCTGGCTGGCCATGACGCCCGAGGCTTGCCGCAACGGCACATTGATTGTCCCGCTCAACCGCCAGTACCTGGTTGCGGGCTGGCCCAACCGGACCGCCCAGCGGATGAACGCGGTCGGCGCGCGGATCATCATGGTCGCACCGCAGGATGGCCCCGGCGGCATGGGGCTCGACCTGCCCGAACAGATCCGCGACGTGCCGCGCGACTTCACCGGCTATCTCTGGGTCGAGGATATCTGGTCAATCGGCTCGGCGGTCCGCCCCGGCTTCAACAGGCGCAACCCGCGCGAGGAGAAGGAAACCCAGGAGGCCTTGGAGCGGCGGCGCAAGGCGCGGGAGTAAGAAGAAAAGGGATTCACGCAAAGAGCGCAAAGAAGCAGGAAGGACGCAAAGAGGTAGGGCAATCCGCCGAAGGCGGCTTCCTATCCAATCCGTCGCGTTTGCCGCAACACCTGGGATGGAAAGCGGCTTTGCCGCAGACGCAACACCTTTGCGCTCTTCCCGCTTCTTTGCGCTCTTTGCGCGAACCCCCTTTTCTTCCTGACACCCTCACGTGAACCAAAAATTGCGCAAAGCCGCGCCTGCCGCTAAGGCCCGCCCGCCATGACTGAACAGCGCGATCTTAAAGACACCGTCTTCCTGCCGAAGACCGAGTTCCCGATGAAGGCCGGCCTCCCCCAGAAGGAGCCGCTGATTGCCGCGCGCTGGGAAGCGGAAAAGCTCTACGAGCAGCTGCGCGATGCGCGCCGGGGCCGCGAGACGTTCATGTACCATGACGGCCCGCCCTATGCGAACGGCGACATGCATATCGGCCATGCGCTGAACCACACGATCAAGGACATGGTCTGCCGCACGCAGAACCTCTTGGGCAAGAACGCGCCCTATGTTCCGGGCTGGGACTGCCACGGCCTGCCGATCGAATGGAAGGTTGAGGAACAGTACCGCAAGGCCAAGAAGAACAAGGACGAGGTCCCGCTGCTCGAATTCCGCGCCGAATGCCGCGCCTATGCCCAGCATTGGGTCGATGTGCAGCGCGCGCAGCTCAAGCGCCTTGGCGTCATGGCTGATTGGGACAATCCGTACCTGACCATGCAGCCCGAGAGCGAGGCGACGATCGTTGCCGAACTCTTGAAGTTCGCGACCTCCGGCCAGCTCTATCGCGGGGCCAAGCCGGTGATGTGGTCGCCGGTCGAAAAGACCGCCTTGGCCGAGGCCGAGGTGGAATACGAGGATATCACCTCGACCCAGATCGACGTGGCGTTCGAGATTGTCGAGGCACCGAATGCGGAGCTGGTCGGCGCGCACGCGGTGATCTGGACCACCACGCCTTGGACGATCCCGGTGAACCAGGCTTTGGCCTATGGGCCGGAGGTTAACTACCGGTTGATGTACCTCTGTGTGGACGCAAGTGTCGGCAACGACCAACCGCCGCATCACGGTACCGTGGAAGCAATCGAAGTCTTGGCGGCGGCCGGACTAAATCTTGAGAGCCGAATGGTTCTGGTGGCCGAGGAATTGTGCGATTCGTTCCTCAAAAGGATCAATGATTTGGTCCGATCACTCGATTGGTCCGATAGCATCGCAATCAATCCGCAAGTTCTGGATCTCGGGCCGAGCCTGCAAGGAAAGACTCGGACCGTTTTCAAGGGCTCCGAACTCGCTGGCACCATCGCCCGCCACCCGATGCACCACCTCGGCGGGTTCTTTGCCGAGCCGCGGCCGTTGCTGCCGGGCGACTTTGTCACCACCGACAGCGGCACCGGCCTCGTCCACATGGCGCCCGACCACGGCGAGGACGATTTCGAGCTGTGCAAGGCGCATGGCCTGGGTCCCAAGTTCGCGGTCGAGGGCGATGGCAAGTATCGCGAGGACTGGGGTTGGCTGGGCGGGCAAGGCTCGGTCATCAACCCCAAATTCAACGCGCCCGACGGGCCGATCTGTTCGGACCTGCGCGAGGCCGGGGCGCTGCTGGCGGCCAGTGCCGATTACCAGCATAGCTACCCGCATTCGTGGCGCTCGAAAGCCAAGGTGATCTACCGCTGCACGCCGCAGTGGTTTGTGCCGATGGACAAGCCACTGGCCCCCACCGCCTCGCTCCGCTCGGCACCTCCCCCAGAGGGGGAGGATCTGGGTGCTGGAAATCCTCCCCCCCTGGGGGAGGTGGCAGCCGCGTCAGCGGCTGACGGTGGGGGCCTGACCCTCCGCCAAATCGCCCTCGCCGAAATCGAACGCGTCGAGTTCACCCCCGACAAGGGCCGCAACCGGATCGGTTCGATGGTCGCCGGGCGGCCCGACTGGGTGCTCAGCCGCCAGCGCGCCTGGGGGGTGCCGATCACGCTGTTCGTGGGTCGCAAGAGCGGCGAATACCTGGTCGATCCTGCCGTCAACGAACGGATCATTGCCGCGGTAAAGGCGCAAG
>Ga0209865_1000004_pt1 | contig 24962 bp, 18 predicted proteins | sample GWRWT4_1July14_FD_187189 | JGI IMG/M metagenome (GOLD analysis project Ga0209865, IMG submission 187189) | Sand microcosm microbial communities from a hyporheic zone in Columbia River, Washington, USA - GW-RW T4_1-July-14 (SPAdes) (version 2) | ecosystem: Engineered > Artificial ecosystem > Sand... | reverse complement strand
GCTTCCTTCTTCTCGGCCTTGGGCTTGGCTTCCTTGGCCGGCTTGTCTTCGGCCTTGGGCGCCGCTTCCTTCTTGGCAGCGGCCTTCTTGGGCGCGGCCTTCTTGGCCGGAGCCGGAGCAGTCTCTTCGGCTTCGATCGCGGCCTGGAGTTCTTCCTTGGTCACGGTCTTTTCGGTGACTTCAGCCTTGTCGAACAGGAAATCGACGACCTTGTCTTCATAGAGCGGCGCGCGCAGCTGGGCCGCGGCGAGGGCATCCTGCTGGATGTATTCGACGAACCGCTGGCGGTCTTCCGGGCGGTACTGCTGAGCAGCCTGCTGCATCAGCATGGACATTTCTTGGCTGCTGACTTCGACCCCGTTGGCCTGGCCGATTTCCGAGAGCAGCAGCCCCAGGCGCACGCGGCGCACGGCGATGGCTTCGTATTCGCCCTTCTCGTCCTCGATTTCCTTCAGCGCAGCGGCCGGATCGGCGTCCTGGGCAGCTTCCTGCTGGAGCTGGGCCCAGATCTGCTGGAATTCGGCCTCGACCATGCTCGGCGGCACGTCGAAATCATGCCCGGCGGCCAGAATGTCGAGCAGCGCGCGCTTCATCTGGGTGCGGGTGAGGCCAGCGGTTTCCTGTTCCAGCTGGCCGCGCAGCAGGCCCTTGAGCTGGGCGAGGTCGGTCAGGCCCAGGCTCTTGGCAAATTCGTCGTCGATCTTGGTTTCGCCAGCGACCTTGACGGCCTTGACCACGATGTCGAACTGGGCGTCCTTGCCCTTGAGGTTCTCAGCCGGATAGTCGGCCGGGAACGTCACGGTGATGGTCTTTTCATCGCCAGCCTTGGCGCCGATCAGCTGTTCTTCGAAGCCCGGGATGAACCGGCCCGAGCCGATTTCGAGCGCCGCATCTTCGGCCTTGCCGCCGTCGAATTCGACGCCGCCCAGCTTGCCGGTGAAGTCGATGATCAGCTGGTCACCGTCTTCGGCCTTCTTGCCTTTCTTGGCATCGACGAAGCTCTTGGCATTGCCGGCCAGGCGCGCGACCTGTTCATCGACTTCGGCATCGCTGACCGGCACGACCAGCTTGTCGAGCTTGAGGCCGTCGATCGACGGGGCCGGGATCGTCGGCAGAATTTCAAGGCTGACGCTCAGCTCGGCGTCCTTGCCTTCTTCATAGCCTTCACCCAGCGCGATCTGCGGCTGCATCGCAGGGCGCAGCTTGTTTTCGCCCAGCAGCTTCTGGATCGCTTCCTGGACCGAGGTGTTGAGCGCTTCCTGGTGAAGCTGCGGCCCGTGCATCTTCTTGACCAGATTGGCGGGCACCTTGCCGGGGCGGAAGCCGGGCATGCGCACTTGCGGGGCGATCTTCGCCACTTCGCCATCAATGCGCGCGGCAATATCCTTGGCCGCGATCTTCACGCTGTAGGCGCGCTTCAAACCCTCGTTGGTGGTCTCGACAATCTGCATGACTAAACAGGCCTTTTCGAACTAATTGCCCCGTTGGACGGCGATGCCAGTGGAACTGGTGCGGGCGAAGGGACTCGAACCCCCACATCTTGCGATACTGGTACCTAAAACCAGCGCGTCTACCAATTCCGCCACGCCCGCGGCCCGACGAAGCCACACCCCCGCAGTTGAGCGCGAGAGTCTGGAATCAAGGCGTGGCCCTTAGTGGCCCCTTTGCCAAAGGGCAAGCGAGGATAGTGCACCTCAGCCGATCCCCAGCACGGTTGCCAGTTTGAGCAGCCAATTGGACTGCTTTTCGAGCCGAACACCGCCCACCGGGACCGGGCAATCGAGGCACAAAGCTTGCGCCCCGCGCGCCTCGCCCAGCCAGCTCAATTGAGCCAAGGCACGGCTCTGCTTGGCCTGCTCGCGCAGCGCCATCTGCGCGAACAGATCGCGCCCCTGCCCGGCGCTGTCCTCCTCGCCGCCGCCCAGCCGCTCAAGCAGGCTGGCATAGGGATCGGCCTCGCCGCCATAGTGCCGGGCGTGCCAGCTTTCCAGCTTGGCCTGCTTGGCCGCCCAGGCCAGCGCATCGTCCAGCCCGCCGAACTGATCGACCAGCCCGTTCTGCTGCGCCGTGCCGCCATCCCAGGCGCGCCCCTGGGCAACCGCATCGACCTGTTCGGGGGTCTTGCCGCGCGCTTTGCTGACCAGATCGATGAACCGGCGATAGCCGGATTCGATCGAGCCTTGCATCAGCTCGTGGGTTTCGGGGGTGAAGCCGCCCATCACATCGGGCTGGCCGCTGAGCGGTGTGGTGCGCACCCCGTCCGAGGTGATCCCGTATTGCGCCAGGGTCCCTTCAAACGAAGGCATGATCGCGAAGATTCCGATTGATCCGGTTACGCTGCTCGGCTGGGCGAAGATCCGGTTGCCGCCGGTCGCGATCCAGTAGCCGCCGCTGGCAGCAACATTGGCGAACGACACCGCCACTGGCTTGCCCTTGGCCTTGAAGCGATCAACCGCTTTACGAACCTGTTCGGACGCCAAAGCCGAGCCGCCCGGCGAATCGATCCGCAGCACCAGCGCCGCGGCATCGTCGGCATTGGCCTCGTCGATCAACCGGGTGATCCGGTCGCCCCCGGCAGTCCCCGGCCCGGCCTTGCCATCAACAATGTTGCCCGCGACCGTTACCACCGCGATGGCCTTGCCATCCTGGTCCGCCGGATGTGCGGCCAGCAGCGCGCCCATGCCCGAATGGGCATAGCTGCCCGGTTGCTTGCTCGACCCGTCCTCTCCGGCCAGTTGCTTGACGCGTTCGCCGAATTCCACCGCATCGCCCAGCTTGTCGACCATCCCGGCCTTGAGCGCGGCTTGCGCCAGATCGCCATTCGAAGCCTTGACCCATGTCACCGGGTCCTTGGCGACCTGGGCATATTGCGCCTTGGGCCGGGCCTTGCTGACATTGGCCAGCCAATTGTCGAAGATTGATTCGAGCAGCGCGGTGCGTGCCTCCTTCGAAGGTGCCGAGGCCCGGTCGAGCAGATAGGGTTCGACGAAATCCTTGTAGGTCCCGACCTTGTAAATATGGACCTTGACCTTGAAGCGTTCCAGCAGCCCGGCGTAGTAGGTCTGGTTGCCGCCCGGTCCGGCGATGGCCGCGCCGCCCATCGGATGGACCCAGGCCTCGCTGGCATGGGCCGCCAGCATCACCCCGTCGTCAAGATAGGCGATGCCATAAGTCAGCACCGGCTTCTTGGCGGCGCGCACTTCGTCCATCGCCGCGGCGACTTCCTCCACATTGACCAGCCCGCCGCCGGTGAAGCTCGACAGGTCGAGCACCACCGCCTTGATCCGGTCGTCCTTGGCCGCCAGCTTGATCGCGCGAACCACATCGCGGGTGCGATATTCGCGGATTGGGGCCCCGCCCATCAGCAGTTCAAGCGGATCGCTTTCGGACGGTTCCTCAACCAGTGAGCCATTGAGCTTGATCAGCAGCGCGCCGTCCTTGACCAGACCGGCGCTGGGCCGGGCAGTCAGCGCGCCATAGAGCATGACGAAGAACAGCAGCATGAAGAACAGCACCAGGCCATCCTTGATCGCGACCAGGAGGTGCCAGACCTTGCGGGCAAACAGCATTGCTTGGGGCTTTCTTTGAAGGGACTTGGCCGAAGACATAGGCAGCGCCGGCGCGATTGGCCAGTGTGCTGTCGATGAACCGCCGACTGCGGCTTGCGGATGACCATTATGGCCGCTAAGGCACCGTCTTCAATGACATCGCCGAACCTTGATGCTGCGGGCCGCTATCCGGCTGGCTCCGCCGCCTTCCCGCACCGCAGCCTTACGGGCCTTGCGGGGCTGGCCCCGTGGGAGATCCTGTTCCTGCTCGACGAAGCGGAACAATGGGTCGAACTGAACCGCCAGCCGCACAAGCGCAATGACCGGCTGGCTGGCCTCACGATCATCAACGCCTTTTTCGAAAACAGCACCCGCACGCTGCTCAGCTTCGAGATTGCGGGCAAGCGGCTGGGTGCCGACGTGGTCAACATGCATGCCGCACAAAGCTCTGTGAAGAAAGGCGAAACGCTGATCGACACGGCGATGACGCTGAACGCGATGCACGCCGATGCGATCGTGATCCGCCACCAGAGCAGCGGCGCGGTGCAGCTGATCGCGGACAAGGTCGATTGCCCGGTGCTCAACGCCGGCGACGGCCAGCACGAGCATCCCACCCAAGGCCTGCTCGATGCACTGACGATCCGCCATGCCAAAGGCGCGGAGTTCGCAGGGATGCGGGTGACGATCTGCGGCGACATCCTGCACAGCCGGGTCGCGCGCTCGAACATCCATTGCCTGACGACGCTGGGCGCTGAGGTGCGCGTCTGCGCCCCGCCCGCGCTGATGCCCGCCGATATCGAAGCGCTGAAAGTTCACCCGTTCCACGATTTCGACGCCGCGCTGGTTGGCAGCGACGTGGTGATGATGCTGCGGCTTCAGCAGGAACGGATGAGCGGGCAGTTCATCCCCAGCCCCCGCGAATACCGCCACCTTTACGGCCTGACTCTGGACCGGCTGGCCAAGGCCAAGGGCGATGCTCTGGTGATGCACCCCGGCCCGATGAACCGCGGGGTGGAGATTGACAGCAATGTCGCCGATCTGGCCCAAAATGCCTCAGGAGCGCGCAGCGCGATCACCACCCAGGTCGAAATGGGCGTGGCGATCCGCATGGCCTGCCTTGACGTGCTGACCCGCCGAACCCGCGGGCTGGAGGGCTGGGCATGAGCGCGCCGCGTCCCTTGACCATCACCGGCGGCCAGATGGTGCTGCCCGGCAAGCCGCCGGTGCCCGGATCGCTGCGCTGCGAGGGCGGGCTGATCCGCGCTGTCGGCGGGGCGATAGCCGGGCCTGACGACCTGGTGATCGATGCCAAAGGCGCGTTGATTGTGCCCGGGCTGGTCGATCTGGGGGTCTTCGCGATCGACAAGCCGGCCTTTCATTTCGGCGGGATCACTCGTGCGGCCTTGATGCCCGATCAGGGCGTGGTGCTGGACAAGCCCAGCTCGGTCCGGTTTGCCGCGCAATCGGGCAAGCCCGACCTGTGGGTCCACCCGCTCGCCGCCGCGACCCGCGATCTTGCCGGATCCGAAATCGCCGAGCTGGCGCTGATGCGCGATGCCGGGGCCAAGGCGGTTGCCACCGGGCGACGCTGGATCGGCGATTCAGGCACCATGCACCGCTTGCTGTCCTATGCCGCGATGCTGGGTCTGGTTGTTATCACCCATGCCGAGGATGCCGGGCTGACCGGCGGGGCAGTCGCCACCGCCGGCGAAATGGCGACCCGGCTGGGCCTGCCTAGCGCCCCGGCCGAAGCCGAGGCGCTGGCAATTGCCCGCGATCTGGCGCTGGCCGAACTGACCGGCGCGCGGATTCACTTCCGTCAGGTGACAACAACCAAGGGCCTCGCGCTGGTCCGCGCCGCCAAGGCGCGCGGGATCAAGGTGACCGCCGGGGTGACACCGGCGCATTTCATGCTGTCCGACACCGCGATCGGCGATTTCCGGACCTTCACCCGCCTCTCCCCGCCGCTGCGCAGCGAGGCTGACCGGCAAGCTGTGCTGGCCGGACTGAGCGACGGAACCATCGACGTGATCTCATCCGGCCACGATCCGCGCGGACCCGAGGACAAGCGGCTGCCCTTCGCGGATGCCGAACCGGGCATGGCCGGGGCCGAAACGCTGCTGCCGCTAACGCTGGGCTTGGTCCGCGACGGCGTGATTGACCTGCCGCGCGCTTTCGAACTGCTGGCCGCCAACCCCGCCGCACTGCTTGGGGTCAAGGCAGGCCGGATTGAGGAAGGGCTTGAAGCCGACGTTGCCTTGATTGACCCGGCCAAGCCCTGGGTGGTCGATTCCGACATGATGGCGGCCACTGCGGGCAATACCCCGTTTGACAAGCAGGGCGTCGAAGGCCGCGTGCTGGCGCTATTCAAAGGCGGCATGCTGATCGCGGATTAGCGACGCCCAAACGCAAAACCCCTCCCGCGATGGGGAGGGGCTGCGATCCCGTTATGGGGCTGTTTTCGCTTATTTCTTGCGGGCGTTCGAAGGACCGGCAGGACCCTTGACGACCGGAGCGGCCTTGGGCTTGAACGCCAGCTTGGGGCTGGCCTTGACCTTGGCCTGGGCCATCATCTGGCCGCCGCGCGCCGGGCTGACCGAATAGGCGAAGCAGACCCCGCCGCGGCTCTTGACTGCCGAGCACAGGCCACCCGCACCGCGGCCATCGAGGCCGGCTGCGGCAACGCGCCAGTAACGCTTGCCCTTCACCGTGGCCTGGCTGATCGCCATTTTGAAATTGCGCAGTTCGGGATTCTTCTTGGCGTAATAGCCCCAGGCGCGGCGAGCGCCCTGCTCGCTGCCGAACGAGCCGAGCTGGACGGCATGGCTGCTGCCCTTGCCGGCCACGCGAACGCTGGACTGACGCGGACGCAGACCCGGACGGTGCGCAACCGCCTTGGGCTTGGCCGGAACAACCACAGCGGCGACGCGAACCGGGCGCGGCTTGGCCACCGGAGCGGCTTCAGGCGAAACGGCAGGAAGCGGCTGGACCATTTCGACATTGGCAAACTGCGAAGAAAATGCCTCGGGCGTTGCTTCGGGCGCAGCCGGAGCATCGACCGGACGGTACTGCGCCAGCGCAGTGGCGCTTTCGCCGGTCGCGGGCAATTCACCGACCGGAACCGGGTTGCGCGCGGCGCCGACTTCGGCAGCAAGCTGAACCTGATCGCCATTGGCATTGAGCGCCAAGGCAGTCGGCTGGCCCGGATCGGCACGCATCGGGACCTTCAGGAGGCCCGCGACCCGCTGCTTCGAATCTTCAGGCTTGGCCTGAGCCGCCCAGGTCGAAAGACGGGCATCGAGCTGATCGGCGGGGACGTCCTGCGCGGCCATCAGCCGGGCTTCGCGCCAGCGCCCGTCGAGCGCGAAGGCATAGGCCAGGTTCTGGCGCAGCTTGGGCGACTTGTCGCCCGAACGCAGCGCATCGGTCAGGATCGCGGTGCCGCGCCCGGTTTCCCCGGCCAGCGCATAGGCGAGGCCCAGGTCGGACGCGGGAATGGCATCGCGCCAGTCGTTGAGGATCCCGACGGCCTCGGCATTGCGGCCCGCACCGACATAGGCCAGCGAGAGCGACAGCGCGGTCTTGCTCGAATTGTCACCCAGCTTCATCGCATCGTTGAACGTGGTGACCGCCGAAGTGAAGCGTCCGGCGCGCAGGTAGGCCTGGCCCAGCAGCGCACGATAGCTGGCTTCGCGCGGATTGGCCGCAACGATGCCTTCAGCCAGCACGATCGCCTTTTCGGCATCGCCCTTGGCCAGCGCCTTCTGCGCTTCGGCGGCGGTCTTGTCGGGGGTGTTCTTGGCCACGGCCCCGGTGCTGACCCCCGCGCCTGCGGCCAGAGCGATGGCGATGGCGCCAGCGACCCCGATGGGCAGGACAGAGCGAGTGATGCGCTTGCTATTCATGGGAAAACTCCCTTCCTCTCAAAAACTTAATTGCGACGTTTGGCCACCTGAGCGGCCAGGTCGGAAATATCGGGCAGGCTATCGAGCAGTTGGTCGAGCGCCTGGGTCACCAGTTGCTGGGCGCTGCGACCTTTGACGGTGCAGGCCAGCCGCAGCTTGAGGTGGCGTTCGGCATCGACCCGCAGCGTAAAAGCCGCGCGGCGGCCATCGGCCAAAGCCGAGCGGCGCTCGCTGGCAACCTGGCGGGCAATTGCGCGCTGCTGGCGAACCACTTCGGGAACGCCAAGCTGGCCGTGCGACTCGCCGTTGATCGGGACAATTTCGGCCTCGTGGGGCTCGTAGCCCATGTCGTTCCAGCCGAGGTCTTCTTGGCTGACCATCACCGCGCTGGCCTGCGAGCGCATGGCCGGCTTGGCACCGCCCTTGCGCGCCAGCAGCGCGGGATTGAGCGACGCGAATGGTTTGGGATCGGCCATGCCCGCGCGGCTCCCTTAAGAACCGGCGACCCGGCGGCCGAAGCCTCCGGCCGAGCGATGCACGCCCTGGATCGAGGACACTGCGGTCGGCGCGGCAAACACGGTGCGGCGGAAGTTCTTTTCCAGCCGGTCGGAAATGTAGTTCCACAGCGCGACAACTTCGGCGGCGCTGCGGCCATTGGGATCGACTTCCATCACCGTGCGCCCGTCGATCATCGAGGCCGCGAAATCGGTGCGGTGGTGCAGCGTAATCGGGGCAACGGTGCCATGCTGCGAAAGGGCAACAGCAGCTTCCGAAGTGATCTTGGCCTTGGGCGTGGCAGCATTGACCACGAAGATCAGCGGCTTGCCTGCGCGCTCGCACAGGTCGACCGTGGCGCCGACGGCGCGCAGATCGTGCGGGCTGGGACGGGTGGGGACAACAATCAGTTCGGCGACCGCGATAACCGACTGGATCGCCATGGTGATCGCAGGCGGGGTATCGATGACGGCCAGGCGGAAGCCCTGCTGACGCAGCACCGCAAGGTCAGCGGCAAGCCGCGCGACAGTGGTTTGTGCGAAAGCGGGGAATTCATCCTCGCGCTCATTCCACCAATCGGCCAGTGAACCCTGGGGGTCAATGTCGATCAACACGACCGGACCAGCGCCAGCGCGCTGGGCCTGCACGGCCAGGTGCCCGGACAAGGTAGTCTTGCCCGATCCGCCCTTCTGTGATGCCAATGCCAGTACGCGCAATGCAATTCCCCCTAAACAAAAGCAGGAGCCCAATTGGACTTGCCGTGGGGGATCGCAGATCGTTCCTAATTTTGAGTTAACGCCCACGCTGGGCTGCGGCCTGAGGCGAGGTCAGTGGGTGCATTAATCCATTGCTAACGTGCCATTTACTATGTCAGTTAAGCATTGCAGACCGCTGGCGGGTCTGGCGCGGGCTGCTTTGGCGCCGCCCTGGCTTAATCCGCCTGCGTGGGGACAGGAATTTTTCAATGGGCCGCAATTATTTGATCGCCGCACTGGCGCTGGGTGCCGGAGTGATTCTTTCCGCCCCCGCACATGCCGATACCAGGGCCGGAGTCGATGCCTGGACCAAGGGCGACTATGCCGGCGCGGTCAAGGAATGGCAGGCGCAAGCCGCCAAAGGCGATGCCGACGCACTGTTCAACCTGGGCCAGGCTTACAAGCTGGGCAAAGGCGTCAAGCAAGACCTGATCAAGGCCGAACAGCTGTTCGCCCAGGCAGCCGCCATGGGCCATCTGCAGGCGGGCGACAACTATGGGCTGCTGCTGTTCCAGCGCGGTGATCGCCAGCGTGGCCTGCCCTATATCCGCGCCGCCGCGGATCGCGGCGATCCGCGCGCGCAGTACCTTTTGGGCGTGATGCATTTCAATGGCGAGCTGGCGCCCAAGGACTGGGTCCGGGCCTATGCGCTGGTCACTCTGGCGCAGCAGCAGGGCTTGCCCCAAGCGGCCGGCGCGATGGCCCAGATGGACCAGCACATCCCTTATGAGCAGCGCCAGCAAGGCGTGCAGCTCGCCGCAGAGCTCGCCAGCCAGGCCGACGCCACCCGCGCACGCCAGCTCGCCGCAATCGATCTGGGCAGCCAGGTGCCTGGTCCCGTTCCCGCCCCGGTCAGGGGGCCAACCGTAGCTTCGGCCCAGGGCGCGGCCCAGTCGGCGCAAGGGGCGTTCCCGGTCTTGACCCGCCCCAACGACAGCGCCGAGGACACGCGCATCCGCCAGGCAGGGGCCAGCCCGGTGCGCGTGCACCAGGGCCCGGCGCCGGGCGTGACCCCACCCGCACCGCGCCCGGTTGCCGCTCAGCCGCCGCGTCCCGCCCCGCCGCCTGCTCCCGCACCGATGCCCGCTGCTGGCGGATCGTGGCGGATCCAGCTGGGCGCTTTCGGGGTTGCGGCCAATGCCGACGCGCTGTGGGCCAGGGTCAAAGGCCGCCCGGAACTGGCCGGGCACCCGCGGCTCAACGTCAAGGCTGGCGCGGTGACCAAGCTGCAAGCCGGGAACTACAGCCAGGCGGGCGCGCAGGCTGCTTGCGCCCGGCTGAAAGCGGCGGGCTTTACCTGCGTTGCCGTGCCCGGCTGAGGCGTGAACGCCGACGCCCCTGACCGGATCCGCACGCTTGACCTGATCCGCGGGGTGGCCGTGCTGGGCATCCTGGCGGTCAACATCACCAGTTTCGCTGCACCGTCATCGACCAGCTACTCCCCCAACCTGCCCGCTCCGGGCAGCGCGGCCGACAACTGGGCCTTCGCGTTCAATCTGCTGTTCTTCGAAGGCAAGATGCGCGCGCTGTTCTCGATCCTGTTCGGGGCCAGCATGCTGCTGTTTATCCAGCGCCGCGAAGAGCAAGGCCGCGACGGCGCTGGCCTTCAGGTCCGCCGGCTGTGGTGGCTGGCATTGATCGGCTGGCTCCATTTCGCGCTGCTGTGGGATGGCGACGTGCTGTTCATCTATGCCTGTATCGGGCTGGGCGCGCTGTACATGCGCAACACCTCGCCGGGGCAACTGCTGGGGCTGGCGCTGCCGGTGTTCCTGGTCTGGCAGATCTGGGGCATTGCCAACTGGGCACCAAGCGTCCTGCAGGAACAACGCGTCGCCGAAGGCACTGCCAGCGTGCAGGAACGCCGGGACTATGCCGTGATCGTCGCCGAAAAGCGCCGGGCAGACCAGGCCGACACGGTCAACACCTTAGGGTCTTACACAAACGAAGTTGCGGCCCGCCAGTCCGCCCATCCCGCCTATCCGCTGGCGCTGCTTGCCACGATCTGGGGAGAAACCCTGACCTATGTCATGATCGGGATGGCGCTGCTTGGCAGCGGCTTCTTTGCCGGTGAATGGCCGAGGCGCAAGCTGATGGCGTTGGCTGTGGGGGCAACCGGGCTAGGACTGATCGGCACGCTGGGCTTCACCGCCTGGGCGCATCCGCGCGGCTATCCCGAATTGGCGATGCAGATGGCGATCAGCTATCTGCTGAGTATTCCGCACCTGCTGGCCGCGCTGGGCTATGCCGCATTGCTGGTGCTAGCCACTCCGCGCCTGCTGGCAACGTGGCTGGGGCAGCGGCTGGAAGCCGCCGGGCGCATGGCCTTTTCGAACTATCTGGGCACCACAGTGGTCATGTGCGCGATCTTCTATGGCTGGGGACTGGGCCTGTTCGGGCAATACGGGGCCGCCGCCTTGTGGCAGTTCGTCTTCCTGGGCTGGGCGCTGATGCTGGCCTGGAGCAAGCCCTGGCTGGCACGCTACCGCCAGGGGCCGCTCGAATGGCTGTGGCGCAGCCTGACCGAATGGAGAATGCTGCCTATACGCAAGCATTGATTGCGCCATTATTCATCTGCGATTAAGGCCCGGGCACGGATCAGACCCGGAGCAAAAAGGGCCCCCTAATGACCATCTCCAAGACTCCTATTTCGCGCAAGATCAACCTTTCAATGCGGCCGCTTGCCGGCGCGCTGGCAGTCGGCCTGGCGGCCGTCGCCTCGCCGGCCATGGCCACCTGCACTGCGGTTGGTCTGGTGGTGACCTGCACCGGAACCTCCGGCCCCTATGCCAATGGCAGTTCGGGCGTTTCGGTCGATGCCCAGGCGGGCGGCACCGTAACCGGGCCGATGACCATCGGCAGCTCGGCAACCGTCGTCAATTCGGGCACCTTCAACGGCGCGGCCGGCACCGCCGCCCTGACTGTCGGAGCGAACAGCACCGTCACCAACGCCACCGGGGCCTCGCTGGTCCAGGCTGGAACCACCGCCGGATCGGAAGGCGTGGTGCTGGGCGATTTCTCGACCCTGACCAACAACGGCACGCTCAGCGCTGCGGCAGGCTTCAACGTCGCCCGCTTCGGGGTCGGCGGCACGTTCATCAACAATGCCAGCGCGCCCGCCGCGGTGACCGGCAATGTGGTGTTCGGACCCAGCATCGGGGCCAATGTCTCAACTTTCACCAACAACAACACCGCTTTCGGCTTTTCGGGCAACGTAGCGGCAACCGGCAATCTCAACCTGACCAATGCCGGCAAGTTCAGCGGCTCGATCACCCAGACCGCCGCCACTGGCACGGTCAACATCCAGAATACCGCAGCCGGGATCTTCACCGGAACGATCAACACCGGTGATGCGACTACCGTGAACAATGCCGGGACGATGACGCTGACCGGTGCTTCGGTGATTGCCCAGTTCACTTCGGCCGGAACCTCGTTCACCAACTCCAATCGCCTCAATGTGGGTAGCGGCAACGTTCGCCCCTTGCTGAACATCAATGGCAATTTCGTGCAGACCGGCGCTGGCACGCTTGGTATCATGGTCGGCCCGCAGACCACCACCGGACCGGTTGCCGGGGGCACCTACAGCCAGGTTCGCGCTAGCGGCACGGCAACGCTTGGCGGCACCCTGGCGCTGACCGTGACCAATGCCTATTACCCCACCAACACGCTCTACAACGTGGTGGTCGGCGATCAGGGCGTAACCGGCAGCTTCAGCGCGATCACCGGCAACGTTCTGACCTTCATTACCTTCACGCCGGTCGGGATCGTTACCCTCGCGGGCGCCCAGCAAGCCTTCCAGCTGCGGGTTGACCGTACCACCACCTATGCCGCCGGGCTGGGTTCGAGCGCGACGCCCAACCAGCTGGCGGTTGCCGCAGGCTTCCAGCCGCTGGTCGCCTATGCCGACACGCACCTGACCACCGATTCCGCCGCGCTGGTCGGCTCGGTCGATATCCTGACCGCGGCCCAGGCCCAGACCTTCTTCGATTCGGTCAGCCCGGCGGGCTACCTGGCCTATGCCAATTCGATGCGTGACCATGCCAGCCTGTTCCAGCGGCAAGTTTCGGCCCGCATGTACGATCACAACAGTGATCAGGCCCAGAAGGGCTGGTGGCTGAACTTCGGGATGCGTGCGCTGGGCGGCAACGTCACCGGGACCGACAAGACCAAGGTGACCGGCTTCAACTTTGCCGGCGGCTATGACTTCTCCAGCCCGAACTACCTGATCGGCCTGACCGCGGGCTATTCGAAGGGCACGCTGAAATATGGCCCGGGCACGATGCAAGGCAGCGACAGCGCCTATCAGCTGGGTGCCTATGCCAAGTATTCGATGGGTCCGCTGTTCGTCAGCGCAATCGTTGATTACCAGTTCGGTAAGCTGAAGGCGACCAAGACCAGCACGGCGGGCACCGCCGTGCGCGTCGCTGCGGCCAATTCGAAAAGCAAGCTGCTGACCGCCAGCGGGCGGATCGGGGCCGATCTCGATGCCGGTCCGATCACGTTCCGGCCCTTCGTTGGGGTTGAATACAACAAGGGCTCGATTGACGGTTTCACTGAAACCGGCGCTGGCGCAGCCAACCTGATCGTGGGCAAGATCAATGCCGACCGTACCGACCTCCTGGCCGGCGCCACGCTGACCCGCAGCGAGGGCAAGTGGCGGCCCTACGTCAAGGGCACCTACCGCAGCATGATCGGTACCGGGCCCAGCAATGGCGTGACCGCAGCCTTTGTCGACATCCCGACCTCGACCTTCACGGTCACCGGGCGCGGCGCGGCCAAGACGCAGTTCGACGTCGATGCCGGGCTCAACTGGGTCTCGGACGACGAAGGCGGGCTGTTCCTGGCCTACCAGGGTTCTTACCGCGACGATTACACCAGCCACGGTGTGGTCGCAGGCATCCGGCTGATGTTCTGATCCGGGCCTTCACGGCAAACAAAGGGGCGCGGCGAAAGCTGCGCCCCTTTTTGCTGGGTCGGCGAACAAGCGCCCCCTAACCGGTGCAGGAGATTCCCCCCTCCCCGGCGGGGAGGGGTTGGGGGTGGGGGCTCCACGCCCGAGAGGTAGAACCCCCATCCCAACCCTTCCCCACCGGGGAAGGGCTTTTTGTTGCATCCAGCCCGAACCGGTTTCAGTTCTTGAACGGGTTCTTCGGGCTGCGCAGGGTCAGCCGCACCGGCACTGCATCAAAGCCCAGGTCGCGGCGCAGCGAGTTGACCAGGTAACGTTGATAGCTGGTCGGCAGGTCATCCAGCCGGGTCCCGAACAGCACGAAGCCGGGCGGGCGGGTCTTGGCCTGGGTGATATAGCGCAGCTTGATCCGCTTGCCGCCGGGCGCGGGCGGCGGGTTCTTTTCGAGCGCTTCTTCGAACCAGCGGTTGAGCAGGCCGGTCGGCACCCGTTTTGACCAGGCCGCGCGGATTTCGAAGCCGACCTTGATCAGTGTATCGAGCCCTTTGCCAGTCCGTGCCGATACGGTCAGCACCGGCAGGCCTTTAACCTGGCTGAGGCCATCTTCCAGCGCGGTCTTGATCCCGTTGAACAGGGTCGAGGCATCTTCCTCAGCGTCTTTGCCCGCGACGTCCCACTTGTTGATCGCGATGATCAGGGCCCGGCCTTCTTCGAGCACCATCGAGGCGATCTTGAGGTCCTGGTGCTCTAGCCCGCGCGTCGCGTCGAGCAGCAGGACCACCACTTCGGCGAAATCGACCGCGTGGCGGGCGTCGGCCACTGCCATCTTTTCCAGCTTGTCGGTGACTTGCGCCTTCTTGCGCATGCCCGCAGTGTCGATCAGCCGCACGGGGCGCACCTCACCGTTGTCGGGATCGGTCCATTCCCAATCGATCGCAATCGAATCGCGGGTGATCCCGGCTTCGGGTCCGGTCAGCAGCCGGTCTTCCTTCAGCAGGGCGTTGATCAGCGTCGACTTGCCGGCATTGGGGCGTCCGACGATCGCCAGCTTGAGCGGCGCCGCATTCAGCGCCTCTTCGTCTTCTTCGTCGAATAGTTCAAACTCTTCCGCTTCGGGCTGCTTGCCTTCGAGCAGCGGCAGCAGCGATTCGAACAGGTCGGCCATGCCGGTGCCATGTTCTGCGGAAAACGGAATCGGTTCGCCCAGCCCCAGCGCGAAGCTTTCGTAGATCCCGTGATCACCTGACTTGCCTTCAGCCTTGTTGGCGATCAGCACCACCGGAACGCTCGATTCGCGCAAGTAACGGCCGATCTCTTCATCGAGCGGAGTGAGGCCCGCGCGCGAATCGATCACGAACAGCGCGACGTCTGCGCCAACCAGCGAAGCTTCGGTCTGCTGGCGCATCCGCCCGGGCAGGCTGCCAGGATCTTCGTCCTCCCACCCGGCGGTATCAACGATCTGGAAATCGAGCCCCAACAGGTGCGCCTCGCCAAAACGGCGGTCGCGGGTCACCCCGGGCTGGTCATCGACCAGCGCCAGTTTCTTGCCCACCAGCCGGTTCCACAGCGTGGACTTGCCGACATTGGGGCGACCGATAATGATAACCTGCGGGAGTTTTGGGGGAAGCGCCATGAGCGCGCCTGTGCGCCGAGCGGCAATTTTTTGCAAGGCGCACGGCAAATGGTTGCCGCGCTGTTAACCAAACCGCGCAGCCTCGCCCTAACCACCTATCCCTATGTGCAGGGACCATGATCAAGCGGATTCTCACGGTGGCGGGCGCGGCGGCGAGCATTCTGGCAATGCCGGTGAATGCCCGAATCGAGATAAGTACTGACGACAGCGCGGTTACCGGCGGCGGCGGCGCAAACCTGCCGCCCTACCTGCAATGCGTCCCCTATGCCCGCCAGCTGACCGGCATCCAGATCCGCGGCGATGCCTGGACCTGGTGGAACCAGGCCGCGGGCCGCTATTCGCGCGGCTTTGCACCCAAGGTTGGCGCGGTGATGGCGCTGAAGCCGCACGGCAATTCCCGGCTGGGCCATGTCGCCGCCGTCAGCAAGATCATCGATTCGCGCACGATCCTGATCCGCCATTCGAACTGGAGCCCGATAGGTGGCCGCCGCGGCCAGATCGAGGACAATGTCAAAGTGGTCGACGTCTCCGAAGCCGGTGACTGGAGCGCAGTGCGGATCTGGTACGCGCCGATCCAGGCACTGGGCGGCTCGCACTGGCCGGTGCAGGGGTTCATCTATCCGGCCAAACCTAAGAAGGCCGAAAAGCTGGCCCGCCAGTCATTGCTCGATTGGCCTGAGGCACCCAAGGCCGCCAAGGCAAGCAAGCCTGTGAAGGCTAGCAAAGACCCGATCGCGGATATCATCAAGAAGAAGACGGGTTGGTAGCAATGAATCCTCCTCGAGCTTGCTCGGGGAGGTGGCAGTTGCGCAGCAACTGACGGAGGGGCCCCTCCACCATTCCGCTTCGCGGAACGGTCCCCCTCCCCGAGCAAGCTCGAGGAGGATTTTTCACTCAAGCCTTCGCCACCGGGGCGTCTTCGCCCAGATCTTCGTACCATGCCTCAACCGGGCCGTTGAGCTTGAGCGTCAGCGGCTGGCCGTGGCGGTCCATGGTCTTGCCGGCCTGGACCCGCACCCAGCCTTCGGAAATGCAGTATTCCTCGATATTGGTGCGGACCGTACCCTTGAAGCGGATGCCTATGCCGCGCATCAGCTTGTCTTCATCGAAATATTCGCTGCGCGGGCTGATCGCGATGCGGTCGGGCGGCACGTCTGGGCTCTTGGGGGAGCCGGATTTGGTTTCTTCGGTCATGCTGCGCGCACTACCCAGCTTTCAGCCCTTGTCAATTCGCGCGAGGGGCTCTAATGGCGCCCATCGCATTATCCGAACGGCCCTTGCGGCCTTTGGGGGAATGGGCGCGTAGCTCAGCGGTAGAGCACACCCTTCACACGGGTGGGGTCACAGGTTCAATCCCTGTCGCGCCCACCATTCCCGCCAGTCTCAATAGCCGATCAGACCCAGGGCATGCCGAATAAACATATCGCGATCCGCCACCCATTGCGATTGCGGGGGCAGTTGGGGATCGGTGAAGGTCCAGCCTTCTTTCGAATAGACCCGCGCAAATTTGCCCTTGGTATTGAACGCCAGCGAGACCATCCGCTGCTGCGCCTTGGCGGTCAGGGCATTGCCATCGACCACCGTGCTGCCCGGTTCAAACCCGGTGCCTTGCGGGCGCTGCGCGAAGACATAAGGCTCGGTCCGGAAGCTTTCGACCTCGGTGTTGAAGAATACCGAAAGGTAAACCTGATCGAGCGAAGCGAGCGGCGCGGCGGGCATGCGCCAGCGCGGATCGACCATGATGTTCCAGGGGAGCACGCCGGGTGGGCTGTACATGATCTCAGTCCGCAGATCGACCAGCGTATCGCGCACTGTCTGTGCCGGGGCCTGGCGCTGGATCTTCAGGCCATTCGACCAGGTGAAGCCGAACGACGAAATATCCAGCGGCGGCATGGCCGAGGGCGGCGCGCCGTTGGGGGTATTGGCGACCGTGACATTCTCGTAAATGCGCAGGTACGCCTTGTCTTTCAGCTGGTGTCCGCTGGCCTGATCGGCCCAGCCGCGCTGCCCGCGCCAGACCGAATTGCGCATGTGCGAAACCAGGATGCCGTTGACGTAAGTCGCGTGTTCCTGATCGCTGTTGGTGCCGACATTGCCGGTGAACTCACTGTCCTCGACATAGAGCATCGACTGCCCGCCGGGGATGAACAGCGCATTCTTGCCGCCGAACACTTTGGAGCGGCGAATCACTGCAGTGAACAGGCCGGGCCGGCCACCCTCAAACGCCTCAAGGTGGATCGCCCCCTTGGGCTGGATCGCGCCGGGGAAGTCCAGCTCGATATCGGCCATCTCGAAATGGACGCGCTGACGGCCAATGCCCAGCAAGCGCAGGGTAATGGTGGCCCACTGGTCATTGGTGCGGAAAATGACCCGCTGGCCGGGGATCGAACTGCGCAAGATGTACTGCGTGGCATGCGCCGATCCGGCGATCTGCGGCAGCCAGGGGTAGAACGGATAAACGCACGGGTTCCCGGCCTTGTCCTTGGCCTCATAGGTGATCTCGAACCCGCCTTCGACCCGTCCGCCGGTCGAATTGCCCCCGGCAAACACCTCACGCCCCGCCGCGCGCGAGGCATCGCATTTGACGAATAGCCGAACTGCCGGGCGGCGCAGGCCCTGCATCGGCATGTAGAAGGGGTAGGCTGATGTCGGCGCAGGTGCGACTGGCTGGAGCGCGGGTGCCGGCGGGGGTTTGAGCGGTGCTGGCTTGAGCGGCGCGAGTGCACCCTGCCCACCGGCCAGCGCCGCAGCAGCTCCGCCCAGCACGGCCAGGGTCACCAGGACGAGTTTGCGCGTCATCATCATCAACATACCCCTCGCGCAAACAACTTCCTATCGCGTTAACCCTGCGCGCCCAAACTCGTTTCCCTCTCCCCTCACCCCGTTCGTCCTGAGCTTGTCGGAAGCGAAGCTGGCCGTAGGCCAACGACTGCCCTTGCCTTCGTGCCGCGCGTACTGGGGCAACAAGAAAAGGACAGTGCTTCGACAAGCTCAGCATGAACGGGTTTGGGGGGAGCGTTATCTGTTGAAGGCAGCGCAGCTTCGCGGCCTTGCACCCTTTGGTGCGAAGCGGCATAGCGCCCGCACTATGCATGATATCAAGTTCACCCGCGAAAACCCCGAAGCCTTTGATGCCGGCCTGGCGCGGCGGGGAGTTGAGCCGCTCTCGGCGCAGATCCTCGCCCTCGATTCCGAGCGGCGCAGCGTGGCCACCCGCATGCAGGAGGCGCAGAGCCGCCGCAACGATGCCTCGAAGCTGATCGGCGCAGCGATGGGCCGGGGCGACAAGGATGAGGCCGAGCGGCTCAAGGCTGAAGTCGCCGAGCTGAAAGACACCCTGCCCGCACTCGAAACCGAAGAGCGCGAGTTGACCCAGCGTCTGGCGGACGAACTGGCCCGCCATCCCAACCTGCCCGCCGCCGATGTCCCGGACGGTGAGGATGAAACCCAGAACGTCGAAGTCAGCCGCTGGGGTACTCCGCGCAAGTTCAACTTTGCGCCGAAGGAGCATGCCGATCTTGGCCCCGCCCTGGGCCTTGATTTTGAGACTGGCGCGCTGATTTCGGGCGCACGGTTCACGTTCTTGCGCGGACAGATGGCCCGGCTCCAGCGGGCGCTGGGGCAGTTCATGCTCGATCACCAGACAACAGCGCACGGTTACCAAGAATGCGCACCTCCGCTCTTGGTTCGTGACGAGGCAGTCTTCGGAACGGGGCAGCTCCCAAAATTTTCTGAGGACCTTTTCAAGTCTTCCCTCAGCGTGAGTGATGAGCAGATCAAATCAGCCATTGAGCAGGCGATTGCTGGTCTTGCCATTCAAGATAAGGCTGACGATCAAGGTCGTGAACAGGCCTTCGACATGGTACGCGAGGCAATCAAAGACAATCCGATTACTCGTCGCTGGCTAATCCCCACCGCCGAAGTCAGTCTGACCAATTCGGTCCGCGAGCAGATCCTGGCCGAAAACTCCCTGCCCCAGCGCCTCACCGCGCTCACCCCGTGCTTCCGCAGCGAAGCGGGGGCGGCGGGCAAGGATACGCGCGGCTATATCCGCCAGCACCAGTTCGAGAAGGTCGAGCTGGTGACGATCTGCGCGCCCGACCAGTCCGAGGCCGAGCACGAGCGGATGGTCGCCGCGGCGGAATCGATCCTGCAGGCGCTGGAGCTGCCCTATCGGAAGGTCCTGCTCTGCGCCGGCGACATGGGCTTTACTGCCAAGAAGACCTTTGACCTTGAGGTCTGGCTGCCGGGGCAGGACACCTACCGCGAGATTTCCAGCTGCTCGAACTGCGGTGATTTTCAGGCGCGGCGGATGAATACGCGCTACCGGCCCGAAGGCGGCAAAGGGACGGAATTCGTCCACACGCTCAACGGGTCGGGCCTCGCGGTCGGCCGCACGCTGGTGGCAGTGCTGGAGAACTACCAGCAGGAAGACGGCACGGTTGAGGTGCCCAAGGCCTTGCTGCCCTATATGGGCGGGATCGACCGGCTGGTTCCGCTGTGATGTTTCAAATATCCCGTTCGTCCCGAGCGAAGTCGAGGGACCGCTGCGAACGCGACCCCTCGACTTCGCTCGGGGCGAACGGACTTGGGGTATTGATGTGAGAATTCTCCTCACCAACGACGATGGCATCCACGCCCCCGGGCTCGATGTGCTCGAGGCGATCGCGCGGCAGTTCTCCGACGATATCTGGATTATCGCCCCAGCCGAGGAGCAATCGGGCGCTGGGCACTCGCTGACGCTGGGCCGCCCGGTCCGCCTGCGCCAGTTTAGCGAACGCCGCTTTGCGGTGTCCGGCACGCCGACCGATGCGGTGATGATGGCGCTGCGCAAGGTCATGCCGGATCGGCCTGACGTGATCCTTTCGGGCGTCAACCGGGGGGCCAATCTGGGTGATGACGTGACCTATTCGGGCACCGTTTCGGCCGCGATCGAAGGCGCGCTCGCAGGCATCCCCTCGATCGCGCTGAGCCAGGTCTATGAGAAGGAAGGCATGGGCGATGCCGTGCCGTTCGGCGCGGCCGAAGCCTGGGGGGCCAAAGTGATCGGCCCGCTGCTCGATGCGCCCTTTGCGCCGCGCACGGTGATCAATGTCAACTTCCCGGCGATCGAGGCCGAGGCGGTTCAGGGCATTCGCGTAGTTCGCCAAGGATTTCATGACTATGCGCGCGGATCAGTGGTTGAAGGAACCGATCCAAGGGGGTATCAGTACTTCTGGTTCGGCCTGCATGGGATCGAGCACACACCGGGCCATGCAACCGACCTTGAAGCGATACAGGACGGGTACATCAGCGTGACACCACTGCAACTTGACCTGACTCACGAAGCGTCGCTGGCGGCGCTGGCCCCGCGTTTCGCTTCGTGAAGCGCGCGGGCGCCCTCGCCCTGCTGCTCGCAGCGCTGACCGCCACCCCGTCCTATTCGCAGGCCCCCAAAAGCGATCCCAAGACCGAGAGCACCCATGTGGTCCAGCCGGGCGAGACGCTGGGCGGGATCGCCCAGCGCGCCGAAGTGCCGCGCGTGCTGATCATCGAGGCCAATGGCCTGAAAGAGCCCTATACGCTGAAGGCCGGGCAAAAGCTGGTGATCCCGCGCCGCCGCAGCCATACGGTGAAAGACGGCGAGACCGGCTTTGACGTGGCGATGGCCTATGGCGTGCCTTGGGCCGATATTGCTGCTGCCAATGGCCTGAAAGCCGACGCCAAGATCAAGCCAGGGCAGAAGCTGGCAATCCCGACCACCACCGCGGTCAAGGCCCCGCCGCAGAGCACGCCTTCGCCGTCGATCAGCACCGAAGACAGCAAGGACCTGCCCGATACCGCCGCGCCGAAGTTCGCCTGGCCGGTCAAAGGCAAGGTCCGCCGCGTCTTCCAGGCTGCCAAGGATGGCAAGACCGGTCACGACGGGATCGACATTCTGGCCGATGAGGGCACCGCAGCGCGCGCGGCAGCGGCCGGCAAGGTGATCTTTGCCGGACAGGGTCCCGAGGAGTACGGGCTGACCGTGATCGTCTGGCACTCGGGCCGCTGGACCACGACTTACAGCTTCCTGTCCAAAATCACGGTCAAGGAAGGCGACCCGGTCAAGGCCGGGGAGCGGGTCGGAATGGTCGGCGAAACCGGGCTGGCGGAGGAACCCCAGCTCCACTTCGAGGTCCGCCGCAACAAGCTGGCGCAGGATCCGGCGCGGTATCTGCCGAAGCAGTGAGTCCCCTCAAATCCTCCCCCTCTGGGGGAGGTGGCAGCGCGAAGCGCTGACGGTGGGGGCCTGTGGCTCCACCGACTTGCCCCCACCGACCCGCCCACGCCTTTGGCGTGGTTCATCCTGAGCGCGGCTGCTAAGCCGCAAGCCGAAGGAGCGGCCCACCTCCCCCAGAGGGGGAGGATCTTTGCGATCTGGCTCTCGGCCTTGGGTGCTTCAGCCGATTGCGCACCAGCAGTAGCACTTGCCCTGCTTCCCGTGTAAGGGGCCGCGCGATGGCAACCGTAATCCCAGATCAGAAGCGTATCGGCATGGTCAGCCTGGGCTGTCCCAAGGCCTTGGTCGATAGCGAGCGCATTCTCACCAAGCTGCGCGCCGATGGCTATGCCATGTCGCCCGACTATGCGGGTGCTGACGTGGTGCTGGTCAACACTTGCGGGTTCCTCGACAGCGCGAAGGAAGAGAGCCTGGCCGCGATTGGCGAGGCGATTGCCGAGAACGGCCGCGTGATCGTCACCGGCTGCATGGGCAGCGAAGCCGAACTGATCCGCGCCAAGTTTCCCGCAGTGCTCGCGGTCACCGGGGCGCACCAGTACGAAGCGGTGGTTGAGGCAGTGCATGAGGCCGCGCCGCCCAGCCAGGGCCCCTACATCGATCTGGTGCCGCAGCCCGACATCAAGCTGACCCCGCGCCACTACAGCTACCTCAAGATTTCGGAGGGCTGCAACCACGCCTGCTCGTTCTGCATCATCCCCAGCCTGCGCGGCAAATTGGCCAGCCGCCGGATCGACGCGGTGCTGCGCGAGGCGGAAAAGCTAGTCGCGGCGGGGACCAGGGAATTGCTGGTGATCAGCCAGGATACGTCGGCTTATGGGGTCGATGTTCGCCACGAAGAGCGGATGTGGAAGGACCATGCCGTCCGGACTCACATGACCGACCTTGCCCGCGAACTGGGCCAGCTGCGCACGCCAGACGGCGATACGCCCTGGGTCCGCCTGCACTACGTTTACCCCTACCCGCACGTCGATGCGGTGATCCCGTTGATGGCCGAGGGGCTGCTCACCCCATACCTCGACATCCCGTTTCAGCACGCCAGCCCGTCGGTGCTCAAAGCCATGAAGCGCCCGGCCAACGAGGCCAAGGTGCTCGAACGGCTGAAGTCATGGCGCGAAATTTGCCCCGATATCGCGGTGCGCTCCAGCTTCGTGGTCGGCTTCCCCGGCGAGACCGAGGCCGACTTCCAGTACCTGCTCGACTGGCTGGACGAAGCCCAGCTCGACCGCGTCGGCGCCTTCCGCTTTGAACCCGTCGCGGGTGCTTCCGCCAATGACCTGCCCGGCGCGGTGCCCGAGGAGGTCAAGGAAGAACGCTACGCGCGGATCATGGCAAAGACCGAGGCGATCAGCGCCGCGAAACTTGCCGCCAAGGTCGGCCAGACAATCAAGGTGATCATCGACGAAGTCGGCGAGCCCGACGAAGACGGCGATCGCGGCGCAACCGGGCGCTCGCAAGCCGATGCGCCGGAGATCGACGGTGCGGTCTATCTGCGCGAAGTGCCGGACACGCTGAAGCCGGGCGATTTCGTCGAGGTCCAGGTCGAAGATGCCGATGCCCACGACCTGTTCGGGGCAATCGTCTAAATCGATATCCCCGCCGCGTTTGCACTCGCCCAGGCCCACTGAAAATTGTAGCCGCCCAGCCAGCCGGTCACGTCCACTGCCTCGCCGATGGCGTAGAGCCCGGGGACCTTGCGGGCCTCCATCGTCTGGCTGGACAGTTCGGCCGTGCTGATCCCGCCCACGGTAACTTCGGCCTTGGCAAAGCCCTCGCTGCCATTGGGGGTAAAGCGCCAGTCGGCGAGGCGCGCCTCGGCAGCTGCGAGTGCCTTGTCTGACAGGTTGCCCAGTTCGCCTGCGAGGCCAAGCCGATCGAGCAAAGCCGAGGCCAGCCGTTCGGGCAGTGCATCGCCCAGCACCGTGCGCAGCGCCTTGCGGGGGTGCTGGCGCTTGGCCTCCAGCAGCCAGCCGCGAGGGGCCTCGGGCAGGAAATCGATCCCCACATCGTCGCCGCGCTTCCAGTAGCTGGAGACTTGCAGGATCGCCGGGCCGCTGAGGCCGCGGTGGGTGAACAGCGCGGCCTCGCGGAACCTGGCCTTGTTGCAGCGCGCTTCGACCGGGGCGGCGACGCCCGAAAGCTCGCGGAACAGCACGTCATCTCCGCCCAGCGTCAGCGGGACCAGCGCCGGGCGTGGCTCGACCACTTTGAGGCCGAACTGGCGGGCAAGGTCATAGGCGAGGCCCGATGCGCCGAGCTTGGGGATCGAGGGGCCACCGGTGGCGATCACCAGTGCGGGAGCGCTGGCGTCATTGACGTGGAACTGCCCGTCGCGGTGTTCGACCACGCCGGTCGGCGCGCCCAGCCGCAAGGTCACCCCGCCCTGCTCGCAAAGCTCCAGCAGCATGGCCAGCACCTGCCGTGCCGAACCGTCGCAGAACAGTTGCCCCAGCGTCTTTTCGTGCCAGGCGATGCCATGTTGCTCGATCAGGTCCAGAAAATCGCGCGGGGTGTAGCGGGCCAGCGCCGACTTGGCGAAGTGCGGGTTGGCGCTGAGGAAGCGGTCAGGCGCGGTACCAAGGTTGGTAAAATTGCACCGCCCCCCGCCCGAGATCAGGATCTTGCGGCCGGGCTCGGCATTGTGATCCAGCACCAGCACCCGCCGCCCGCGCTGCCCGGCAATAGCTGCGCAGAACAGTCCGGCCGCACCTGCGCCAAGGATGATGGCGTCGTAAGTCATTCCTCCCCCTTGGGGGAGGAAAGCAAGTCCAGCGCCAAGGCCTCAGCCACCTTGATCCCATCAACCGCGGCGGAGAGGATTCCGCCGGCATAGCCTGCGCCTTCGCCCGCCGGATAGAGCCCGCGGGTGTTGATGCTTTGCAAATCCGCGCCGCGCTTGATCCGGATCGGCGCGGAGGTGCGGGTTTCGACCCCGGTCATCACCGCGTCGGGATGGTCATAGCCAGGCACCTGGCGGCCGAACACCGGCAGTGCCTCGCGCAAGGCGTCGGTGACGAACGCGGGCAGGACTTCGCACAGGTCGGTGGGTTTGACCCCCGGCTTGTAGCTGGGTTCGACCGCGCCGAATTCGGTCGAGGGCTGTCCCGCCAGGAAATCGCCGACCCTCTGCCCGGGCGCCTGATAGTTCGAGCCCCCTGCCACGAAGGCCTTTTCCTCCAACGCGCGTTGCAGGCGAACCCCGGCCAGCGGATCGCCGGGAAAATCGCGCTCCGGGTTGATGTCCACCACCAGCCCCGAATTGGCGTTGAATTCGGCGCGCGAATACTGGCTCATGCCGTTGGTGACGACGCGCCCTTCCTCGCTGGTCGCGGCGACGACCCGGCCGCCGGGGCACATGCAGAACGAATAGACCGCCCGGCCATTGCTGGCCTGGTGCGACAAGGCATAGGCCGCCGCGCCCAGCACCGGGTTTCCGGCATTGGGGCCATAGCGGGCCTTGTCGA
>Ga0209865_1000003_pt1 | contig 27513 bp, 24 predicted proteins | sample GWRWT4_1July14_FD_187189 | JGI IMG/M metagenome (GOLD analysis project Ga0209865, IMG submission 187189) | Sand microcosm microbial communities from a hyporheic zone in Columbia River, Washington, USA - GW-RW T4_1-July-14 (SPAdes) (version 2) | ecosystem: Engineered > Artificial ecosystem > Sand... | reverse complement strand
ATCACGGCAATTCGCATTTCGGTAACCCTCTCGCTACACCCCAATTTAGCCACCTTGCCCCAAGGCGAGGGCCAAGCAAAGCCTGTTGCGCATAAAGGGATGGCGTTGCACAAGCGCGTTTCGATGACTGGACCTAAGATCCTCTTGGTGGTCGGGGGCGGCATTGCCGCTTACAAGGCCTGCGAGCTTGTCCGCCTGATCCGCAAGGGCGGCGGCGAGGTTACTTGCGTGCTGACCGAGGGCGGCTCCAAATTCATCACTGCGATGACGCTGGCCGCGCTCAGCGAAAACCCGGTGCACACCACGCTGTGGGACCTGACCAGCGAAGTCGAGATGGGCCATATCCAGCTCTCGCGCAGCGCCGACCTGGTGGTGGTCTGCCCGGCAACCGCCGATCTGCTCGCCAAGATGGCCCACGGCATCGCCGACGATATGGCCACCACGCTGCTGCTCGCCACCGACAAGCCAGTGCTCGCGGTCCCGGCGATGAACGTGCGGATGTGGGAACACAAGGCGACGCAGGACAACGTCAAGAGCCTGATCGAGCGCGGCGTCCATGTGCTCGATCCCGACGAAGGCCCGATGGCTTGCGGCGAATACGGGGCTGGACGCTTGCCCGAGCCGGTGACGGTGTGGAACGCGGTGTGTCAGCTGTTGGGCCTCGAAACCATGCTGCTGCCTGCGCCCGAGCCTGAGCTGGACCTGGGGAGCTTCGAAGCGCCCGAAAGCGTCGATACCGGGCTTGGCGGGCTGTCGGGCAGCATTATCCCGCGCGCCACCAAGGGCAAGACGATCGACCTCGACGCGGTCGAGCTGGAAGGCGAATATGTCGACTTCGAGCCCGAGCCGGAAGGCGAAATTCCCCCGCCCGAGGTCCTGCTCGACAATCCGATCCTGTCCAAGAAAGGCAAGGCCAAGGCCGCTCCGCCGACCGATCCCGAAGCGCTCAACCACGTGGTCAAGGACGATCCCGATGCAGCGCCGGAAATTCTGCCGGAAGACTTCCTTGCCAATCCGCTGATCGGCCAGCCCGATTTCGCGCCGGATGAAGCTGCGGTGATCGATCCCGAGGGCCCGCTCAAGGGCAAGCACGTGCTGGTCACCGCCGGCCCGACGCATGAGCCGATCGATCCGGTGCGCTACATCGCCAATCGCTCGTCGGGCAAACAGGGCTATGCGATTGCCGCCGCCGCCGCGCGGCTGGGTGCGCGGGTGACGCTGGTTTCCGGGCCGGTGCACCTGGCAACCCCGCCAGGGGTAGAGCGGATCAATATCGAAACCGCGCGGCAGATGGCCGATGCGGTCAAAGCCGCTTTGCCCGCTGATGTTGCGGTGATGGTCGCTGCGGTGGCCGACTGGCGCTCGACCGACGAACACACCGAAAAGATGAAGAAGCGCGGGTCGGCCCCGCCGGCGCTGCGGCTGACCGAGAATCCTGACATCCTGACCATGGTCGCGGTCAGCGACAAGCGCCCCAAGCTGGTGGTCGGCTTTGCCGCCGAAACCGAGAAAGTGGTCGAACACGCCAAGGATAAGCGCAAGCGCAAGGGCGCGGACTGGATCATAGCCAACGACGTTTCTGGCGATGTGATGGGCGGCGATGCCAATCTGGTGCATATCATCACCGCCAAGACTGTCGAAATGCTTCCCGAGATGGCAAAGGACCAGGTAGCCCAAGCCCTGGTCGAAAGGATTGCCGATGCCCTTGTCGGAGAAGAAGCCGACACCTGACGTTCCCGTGCTGGTCAAGCGCCTGCCGCATGGTGAGGGGCTCGATCTGCCGGCCTATGCCACCCAGGGCGCAGCAGGGATGGACGTGCTCTCCGCCGAGGATGTGACGATCGCGCCGGGCGTGCGGCACGCGGTGGCGAGCGGGCTGGCTTTGGCAATACCCCCCGGTTACGAAATCCAGGTCCGCCCGCGTTCGGGCCTCGCGCTGAAGCACGGGATCACCGTGCCCAATACCCCCGGCACAATCGACAGCGACTATCGCGGCGAGCTGAAGGTGATCCTGATCAACCACGGTCACCACCCGTTCGAAGTGCGCCGCGGCGACCGCGTGGCCCAGCTGGTGCTCGCCCCGGTTACGCGCGCCGCCTGGCTGCCAGTCGAAGAACTCGACGAGACCGCGCGCGGCGAGGGCGGGTTTGGCTCGACCGGCGGGGTGATGGCGCTGGAGGGGTAGTTGCACCGCAACTGAAACTGCGCTAGGTGTATATTTGAAGGAATGATACACATGCGCACCAACATCGAGATTGATGACCGGCTGATGGCCGATGCCCTGGCCGCTTCGGGCAAGCGCACCAAGCGCGCGGTGGTGGAAGATGCCTTGCGGCTGCTGATCGACGTCAACCGCCAGTCAAAAGTCCTGGCACTTTACGGCAAGATCGATTGGCAAGGCGATCTTGATGCCATGCGGCGCGATGGATGATCCTGGTCGATTTCAGCGTCTGGATCGATTTTCTGCGCGGAAATCCAACCCCGCAGGTTGCGCGATTGCAGGTCTTGCTGCCGGTGACACGGCTTGCGATCGGTGACCTGATCCTCACCGAAGTGCTGCAGGGCATCGACAGCGAACGAGATTTCAACCGCACTCGCGAGCTGCTTGGCACGCTGGAGATGATCGAATTGGGCGGCGAAGAGCTAGCGATTGAGGCAGCCCGCAACTTTCGCCGTCTGCGCAGCCTGGGGGTGAGCGTGCGCAAGACGATCGACACCATCATTGCCACCCGCTGCATAACAGACGGCCACGCCTTGCTGTTCAGCGACAAGGATTTTGCGCCGTTCGTGACCCATCTGGGCCTTCAGGATGCCATGGCGGACTGACGCTCTGACCTTGCCTATGCGAAAAGGGCGGGCTCCTCTCGGAACCCGCCCTTTCGTTTGACCAGCGATTGCCGATCAATTCTTCTTCTTCTCCGGCGCCACCGAGATCCGCACCGTTTCGCCGTTGTTGCCGGGGAAGTCGGTGAACATCGCCTCGACCAGGTTGGGCACCAGGTATTGCAGGCGGTTGGAGGTGCTGGCGGCTTCGGCGCGGCCTTCGAACAGGCGCTTGCCGTCCTTCTGGTCGATCTTCAGCGAAACACCGCTGATGTAGACGGTGTAGCTTTCATAGCCCTGATCGAAGAACGAATTGTTCCAGCCATAACCCCAGGCACCGAACGGGCGGTAGGGGCGGTAGTAAGGGCGGTAATAGCCACGGTGGCCAAAGCCGTACCAAGGGTTCCAGAACGGATCGCCATAGCCGGTCGAACGCACCTTCTCACGGCCCTTGTCCACTCCATAGTCAAAGCGAACGACCATGTCGGCCGAGGCCGGGTCGGCGGCCGGGACATAGCCCAGCGCGCGCATCTTGGCCGAAACCAGGCTGGCGTATTGCGAGAACTCGAGGCCGCCAGCCAGGGCTTTGTCCTCGGCCACCACGGCAAAGGTCTGGCCCTGCGGCGCGGGCAATTGCGCATTGAAGCGCTGGACATTGGCCTTGAACGGCGTGGCGCAGGCAGCCAGCGCCGCCAGCATCAGCGATGCGACTGCGGCCTTGACCAGGCCCGTCGGCGTGAAGCGGTTATGCGTCATCAAACCCAAACTCCCTGTTGATCCGGCAAGCCTGCGACTCGCAGACGGACCCGCGCAAATATTAAGATCGTCAGCAGCTTGCGCCAAGCAGGCTTAATCGCGCTTGAATGGCACAATGTGTGCCTGAACGGGATTAGCCGCGCAATAGCCCCAGTGCTTTGTAGGTTGCTTCGAGCGTCGGCACTGCCAGTTCGCGGGCTTTGGCTGCGCCCTGGCGCAGGATCGCGTCGAGCGCGCCTGGGTCGCTGCGCAATTCGCCAAAGCGCGTGTTGATCGGGGCGAGCTTTTCGACCAGCAGTTCGCCCAGCGCTGGCTTGAACTTGCCGAAGCCGTGGCCGCCGAACTCTGCCAGCACCGCCTCGACCGACGTTCCAGCCATCGCGGCGTAAATGCCAACCAGATTTGCGGCCTCGGGGCGGCCTTCCAGCCCGGCCTTGTCTTCCGGCAGCGGCTCGGGGTCGGTCTTGGCCTTCTTGATCTTCTGCATGATCGCATCGGCATCGTCGGTCAGGTTGATCCGGCTCATGTCGCTGGGATCGCTCTTGCTCATTTTCGCCGCGCCGTCGCGCAGGCTCATGATCCGGGCGGCTTCGGGCGGGATGGTCGGTTCGGGAAGGGTAAAGACCGGCGCGTCCTCTGTGCAGAAGTCGTTGTTGAACTTCTGCGCGATGTCGCGGGCCAGTTCCAGGTGCTGCTTCTGGTCGTCGCCCACCGGCACGTGGGTCGCCTGATAGAGCAGCACATCGGCGGCCTGCAGCACGGGGTAAGTGAACAGCGCGACCGACTGGCTGTCGCCTTTCTTGCCGGACTTGTCCTTCCACTGGGTCATCCGGCTGAGCCAGCCCATCCGCGCGGTGCCGCTCAGCAGCCATTGCAGCTCGGCATGCTGGGGGACCTGGGCCTGGTTGAACAGCACCGACTTGTCGGGATCAATCCCGCAGGCGAGCAAGGCGGCGACCATCTCGCGGCAATTGGCGGCGAGTTCGGCGGGCACATGCGGCTGGCTGAGCGCGTGGAGATCGGCGAGGAAATAGAGGCTGAGGCCCCCGCTGGCCGCCACTTCGTCCTGCATCCGCACCCAATTGCGGATCGCCCCCAGGTAATTGCCGAGGTGGAGATTGCCGGTGGGCTGGATGCCGGAAACGATGCGCATGAAACGGTTACTCGGTTGGATTGGCTTGGCGGCGGGTCAGCATGGTGATCTTGCTGCGATCGATCGCCCCGCTGAGCCAGGCCAGCGCGAAATAGACGAAGGCGCCCGTGCCGACCAGCGCCAAGATGCTGACGACCCGCGCCCCGGCCCCCGCGCCGTACCATTCGGCACCCAGCGGGGCGAGGAAGTGGATCGCCGCGCCCATCGCCGCGGCGGACAATGCGATCCGCCCAATCCGGGTCCACAGGTCAGGCTCGACTGCAAAATGGCCGCGCCGGTGCAGCACGCCATAAAGCAGCGCGCAATTGGTCCAGGCCGCGATCGATCCGGCCAGCGCCAGCCCGGCCACGCCCAGCATGGGGATCAAGGCCAGGTTAAGGGCGATGTTGACCAGCATCGAAATCCCGGCGGTAAAGACCGGCGTCTTGGTATCGCGCCGGGCGAAGAAGCCCGGGGTCAGCACCTTGACCATCACATAGGCGGGCAGGCCGATCACCAGCATCGCGACCACGGCCGACGTCGCCGCGACATCGTCCGCGCCGAACTTCCCGCCGAAATAGAACGCGCTGACCAGCGGCTGGGCGGCGAAGTAGAGCCCGACCGCGGCCGGAACGGTCAGCAGCAGCCCCAGCTCGATCGCGTTCGATTGCACCCGCTGCGCGCCGCCGGCATCGTCCAGTGCGATGAACCGCGACAGCGCGGGCAGGATCGCGGTGCCAAGGGCAATCCCGATGATCCCCAAAGGCAACTGGTTGAGCCGGTCGGCCAGGGCCAGGAACACGAACGAGCCTTCCTCCAGCCGCCCCAGGAAGAACAAATCGATGAACCGGCTGATCTGGTAGATCCCGGCCCCGAACACCGCAGGCAGGATCAGCACGCCGAGCTGGCGCACGTCGCCAGTCAGGCGCGGGCGCTTCAACGCAAAGCGGAAACCGGCGCGGCGGGCGTGCCAGAACAGCCAGGTCATCTGCAGCACCCCGGCTAGCGTCACCGACCAGGCCAGCGCCATGGCCACCGCTTCGGGATCGCCGCTGCTGCCGTTCCAGATCGCCAGCAGCATAGCCGAAATCATGCACAGGTTGAGCAGCACCGGGGCAAAGGCCACCGCGGCAAAGCGGCTGATCGAATTGAGGATTGCGCCGAACAGGGTCATCACGCTGATCAGCCCCAGATAGGGGAAAGCAATCCGCGCCAGGGCAATCGAGGTCGGCGTGGTGCGCCCGCCCTGACCAAAATCGTCGATCAGCCAGATTGCCCAGGGCATCAGCATCATCATCAGCGCCGAGAAGACCAGCAGCACCGGCACGAAGACCGACAGCGTCTCGTTGGCGAAACGCTGGGCGCTGGCATGATCGCGGCTGCCGTCCCGGGCCACATGCTTGTTGAACAGCGGGACAAAGGCCGCAGAAAAGGCGCCTTCGGCAAACAGCCGGCGGAAGATATTGGGCAGCTGGAAAGCGATCTGCCAGGCATCGCCCATTGCGCTCCCGCCCAGCAGGCGCGAGAGCATCATGTCGCGAACAAAGCCGAAGATCCGGCTGATCAGCGTCATGCCGCCGATAATGCCGGTTGATTTCAGCAGGTTCATCGGCGGCTACCCGGCAAGTGCTGGGGCCTTGCTCAGGCCTCGCCAGCCGCGCCTTCGGCGGAATCAGCCGCCTGGGCCTGGACCTGCGCCATGTAGATGCCGTTGAAGTCGATCGGCTCCAGGATCAGCGGGGGGAAGCCGGCATCGCGGACCGCGCTGGCGATTACCGCACGGGCGAAGGGGAACAGCAGGCGCGGGGCTTCGGCATAAGTGAAGGCGTGCTTGCTGGCATCGTCGATGTTGCGCATGCCAATCAGGCCGCCGTAGGACAGCTCGACAATGAACTGGGTGCCCGAGGGGGTCTTCGACGTGATCGAGATCTTCAGTTCGACCTCGCTGACTTCGCCATTGCCCTCGGCCATTTCGCGCGCGCCAATGTTGAACTGGACGTCGATCTGCGGCGTATCCTGCCACTGAAAGCATTCCGGCGCATTCGGGTTTTCGACCGACAGATCCTTGATATATTGCGAGATAATCCCGACTGCCGGGGCAGTGTCGGCGCCGTTGGGCTGGGGGGCGCCAAGGCCCAGGTCGGTGATGATGCTGCCGTCGTCGGACATGGTAGTGCTGCCTTCGTAACTGGAATTGAAGCTTGGCGGCGCGCCTAGCACCGGTGGCAGAGCGGGTCGAGTCTCTTTGCGGGGCGCGCTGCCGTGATCCCCGGCGGGCGGCAAAAACGCCACAGGACGGCGAAAAATTACGCCGATCCGCTCGTCCACGCGTTGTTCATTTGTCAAGGCTACCTATTTATCGCTAGAACACCGCTAATGGCCGCGCTGTGCGGCAAGGACTGGACCATTGGACAACACTGTCGGAATCGTGATCCTGGCGATGGTCGCGGCCTTTTTGGGCCTGCGGCTTTATGCCGTGCTGGGCCGCCGGGCTGAGCATGAAGAGCAGCCCCGGCTTGAGCCCAAGGGTGATCCGGCGCCGCGGATTACCGCCCCGGAATTGAACGACCGCGCCGCGGGCAGTGCCCAGCCGCGCCCGCTGGTCCCGGGGGTTACCCCGGCGATCGAGCGCGGGCTCAAGGAAATCGCGGTTGCCGACAAGCACTTCGATATCCTCTCGTTCCTCGACGGGGCCAAGGGCGCCTACAAGATGGTGCTTGAAGCCTTCTGGAGCGGTGACCGCGAATCGCTGGCCAAGCTGTGTGCCCCGGATGTGCTGGCTGCCTTCAATATGGCAATCGATGCGCGCGAGACGGCGGGCGAAAAGCTCGACAACCGGCTGGTGCGGATCACCGATGCGGATATCGTCGCGGCTTCGCTGGAAGGCAAGCTGGCCCGCGTCACCGTGCGCTTCACCGCCGATCTGGCCGCTGTCACCCGCAACGCTGCTGGCGAAGTGATCGCCGGATCGCTGACCGACGCGATCGAAGTGCGCGAGCTGTGGACATTTGCCCGCAACACCGACGCCGCGACGCCGGACTGGCTGCTCGACGAGACCGACGAAGCCTGATGTCGCCGTGGCGGGGCAGGCTGGCTGCGCTTGCGCCGGTGCTGCTGCTGGCCAGCTGCGTTCGTCTGATCCCCGAAGGTACGCCCACCACCCCGCCGCCGCTGCCGCCGCCCGCCAATGCGCTGGCCGCCGGGGTCACTGCCGGGCCTTCGATTTCCAGCCTCAAGCTGGGCGGAGCCGATGCCCGCGGCGCGCTGGCCGCCTTCAAGGCCAGCTGCCAGCGCCTCACCAGCCGAACCGACGTTTCCGGGCTGACCAGCGGGGCTAACTGGAAACCGGCCTGCGATGCCGCCGCTAGCTGGCCCGCCGCGCAGGCCCCGCGTTTCTTCGAAACCTGGTTCGAAACCGCCCGGATCGGCGAAGGCAAGGCCTTTGCGACCGGCTATTTCGAGCCTGAGATTGCCGGGGTGCGGGTGCGCCAGGCTGGCTATGACGTGCCGGTCTATGCCTTGCCCCCCGACCTGGTCCGTGCCCAGCCGGGCGAGGCAGAACCCAATGACAAGGGCGTCTACCCGCTCGGCCGTTATGACGCCGAGGGCAAGTTCGGACCCTATTTCGACCGCGCTGCGATTGAGGACGGCGCCTTGATGGGCCGCAAGCTGGAGATCGCCTGGGCCGCCGATCCGGCCGAGCTGTTCTTCCTTCAGGTTCAGGGCTCAGGCCGCCTGCGCGCGCCCGATGGCACCTTGATGCGGATCGGCTATGCCGGGCAGAACGGGCATGCCTATACCGGGATCGGGGGGGTCATGCGCAGCCGCGGCCTGCTGGGCACCGGGCCGGGGCAATACTCCGGCTCGATGCAAGGGATCCTCAAATACATCGCCGATCAGCCCGAGGCCGGCAAGGCGCTGATGCGCGAGAACAAGAGCTATGTCTTCTTCCAGGAGACCGGCACCGATGGCCCGTTCGGATCGCTGGGCGTGGCCGTTCGAGCGCGGGACAGCGTGGCCACCGATCCGCTCTACGTGCCGCTGGGTGCGCCGGTGTTCCTCGACCTTGATCGCAGCGAAGCTGACGGGCTGTGGGTGGCGCAGGATACCGGAGGGGCAATCAAGGGCGTCAACCGCTTCGACACCTTCTGGGGCGCGGGCGAGGAAGCGCGGACCATCGCCGGGGGCATGAGCGGGCGCGGCACCGCGCTGCTGCTGCTGCCCAAGGGCACCGTCCAGCGCCTGACTGCCAAGTAAGCGATGCGCAGCCGCAAGCTCAGCGCCAAGGAAGCACAACTGTGGGCGCAAGTCGCGCGCACGGTGAAGCCGATCGGGGGCAGGAAAGATCCTCCCCCTTTGGGGGAGGTGGCAGCGCGTAACGCTGACGGTGGGGGCAAGTTGCCCACGCCGCTCCCCCACCGACCCGCTTTCAGCGGGCCACCTCCCCCAAAGGGGGAGGATTTTAGATCAGCAAAGTCCCGCCCGCTCACCCACCACGGCCTCGACGCCTCGTGGGACAAGAAGCTCGCCCGCGCGACGCTGCACCCCGATTTCACGCTCGATCTGCACGGCCACAGCCTAGATGCCGCACATGCCCGGCTCGATCATGGCCTGGCGCAGGCGGCGGCGCTGGGCGCGCGGCTGGTCCTGGTAATTACCGGCCTGCCGCGCCCGACCGAAGCCGCCGACCGCGGCCAGCGGCGCGGGGCGATCCGGGCCAAGATCATGGACTGGATCGAGCTGGGCCCCCACGCCAGCCGGATCGCCGCGGTCCGCCCGGCGCATCGCCGCCACGGCGGAGCTGGCGCGCTTTACCTGGTCATGAAAAAGCCGCGCTGATTCCTTAGACTCAGCGCGGCGAGGAAGCCCCGAAGGGCTCGGAGAATAGCCTCAGAAGTTGATTGACGCGGTCGCGTAAACCTGACGCGGGTTGCCGTAGAAGGTGGTCAGCACCCCTTCCTTGCCCAGCGCCGGGACCAGCGGCGTAATCAGATCGCCGGTCAGCGGATTGGCGGCCATGAAGGTATAGCCCGAGGTGCGGTAGCGCTTGTCGGTCAGGTTCTTGCCATAGAGCCCCAGCGTCCAGCGGCCGCCCGGCGCGCGATAGACCAGGCTGGCATCGAACAGCTGATAGGCCGGCTGGTCGAGATAGGGGTTGGCGATCTCGAACTGGAAGGTCTTGCTCTTGAACGACATGCCGCCGCCGATCGTCAGCGTGCCTTCGCCCAGGTTCATCGCATAGTCTAGGCTGGCGCTGCCCGACCAGGCCGGGGTGTTCTGCACGTTCCGGAACTGCGCGACCTGGGTTGGGGTCGAAGCGACGTTGGTGATGTAGCTGAGGTATTTGGCGTCGATATAGCCGACCGAACCCGACAGCGTCAGCTTGCCGCTCTCGCTGTCGATCAGCTTGGCCCGGCCTTCGAATTCGAAGCCGCGCATCCGTGCCTTGCCGGCGTTGGAGACGACCCCGCAGAAGGTATCGACCGCGCCCACGCGGCAGGCGACCGAGCCAGGGATCTGAACGTCCTTATAGTCCATCCAGAACGCGGCGGTGGCGATGTAGAGTCGGCGGTCGAGCAGGTTGGCCTTGAAACCGACTTCATAGCTATCGACCTTTTCGGGCTTGAAGCTAAGGAAGTCGGCCTGGCTCACGCCCACCGGCGCATTGACGCCGACCCCGCGCGGATCGAACCCGCCGCCCTTGAAGCCCTGCGAGTACGAGGCGTAAAGCGTGGTATCGCTATCCGGCTTGAACGCTAGCGAGGCCTTGGGGGTGAACTTGGTGAAGCTCTTGCGCCCGGTCATGTTGGTCTGCGCCGCGCCAAACGGAGTGCCGGCCCCGCCAAACACGCTCGCCCCGCCGAACAGGTAGTTCTGCCGCAGGACATAGCCGTCGCGCTGGTCCCAGGTGTAGCGGCCACCCAGCGAGAGGCTGAGCTGGTCAGTAAAGTCGTACGAGAAGTCGGCAAATCCGGCCATCGTTTCGGTGCCGATATCGGCATTGGTGAAGGCGGTCAGGCCGGGCAGCAGCGCATTGGCGGTGTAGAGCCGCACTTCGAACTGGGTCAGCGCACTGGCATCAAGGTAATAGAACCCGGCCATGCCGCTCAGCTTGCCGGCATTGACCAGCAGCTGCAGTTCCTGGCTGAACTGGCGGTTGCGGTAGAAGCCGGGTACGTCGACGTCGACCGTCGGCAGGGCATCGAAATCGATCGGCGTCGCCGAATCGTCCTTGCGATAGGCGGTGATCGAGCGAACCGTCAGCCAGTCGTTGGGCTTGCCTTCCAGGAACAGCGACATGCCCCAGGCCTTGACGTCTTGCTTGGGGGTGTTGAGCCCGCCCTGCGTATCGTATTCGCTGGCCAGCACCGGCGCACCCGACAGCAGGCCCGGGATCATCCGGTAGCCGCCCCGCGGGTTCGACTTGTCGTGGGTCACATCGGCGGTGATCCGCGCAAAGATATCGCTGCCGTGGACTTCGATCGTCCCGCGTCCGGCCCAGACGTTCTTGTCATAGTTGTCGAGCCCGGTGGTCAGGTTCTTGCCGAACCCGTCGCGGGTCAACCGGGCCAGCGCGCCGCCGACCCGCAAGGTGCCATCGCCGATCGGGGCGCTGGCGCTGATCACGCCGTCCATCTGGTCATAGCTGCCATAGGTCGCACGCAGCGAGAGGTGCGGCTGGTTGTCGAGCCGCTTGGTCACATACTTGATCGCGCCGCCCACGGTGTTGCGGCCATAGAGCGTGCCCTGGGGGCCCCGCAGCACTTCGATCCGCTGGACATCATAGATATCGAGCACCGCGGCCTGCGGACGGTTGAGATAGGCGTCGTCGAGATAGATCCCGACGCCCTGTTCAAAGCCCGAAACCGGGTCCTGCTGGCCGACGCCGCGGATAAAGGCCGAGAGGGTGGAATTGGTCGCGCGGCTCGATTCCAGCGTCACGTTGGGCACGGTTTCGGCCAGCGCGGTGATATCGCCTGCGCCCTTGGCGGCGAGCTGATCGCCCGACAGCGCGGTGATCGCAATCGGGACCGAGATCAGGGTTTCCTCGCGGCGGCGGGCGGTGACGACGATTTCGCCGCTGTCGGCCTCTTCGGCCCCGGCGGCGCTGTCCTGCGCCTGGGCAGGAACGGCGGTCAGGCTGAACAGTGCGCCGGCCAGCAGCGAAGCCTGGGTCAGCAGGGTGTGATTGCGCATCGGGTATCCTCCCATGAAATCCTACGATCCACCGCGATTCCGGCGGGCCAGTGATGCGCCTTATATAAAAGTTGAACCATCTTTCAACTTAGTTATGCTTGCATCGTCAAGAAGGAGCGTGAATGGTGGTGGGACGTGGCCGAATTGCCACAGCAAGGGCACGGGGAAAGGGAGCGCGCGTGGACGCTGTCAGCACTGCCGCACAGCTGCGCGAACCGCGCACCGAGCGCGGGCGGCGCACCCAGCGCGCGATCCTCGATGCCGCCGCGGCCGAATTTGGCGAGCGGGGCTTTCACGAAAGCTCGATCGTCTCGATCACAATCCGCGCGGGCGTCGCACTGGGCAGTTTCTACACCTATTTCGAATCAAAAGAGGCGCTGTTCAAGGCGCTGGTCCAGGACATGTCGGGCCGGGTGCGCGATCATGTCGCCCCGGTGCTGGCCGGGCACTCAGGCGGCGCGGTGGAGGCTGAAGGCGCTGCTCTCGAGGCCTTCCTGCGCTTTGCCCGCGAGCACAAGGAGATCTACCGGATCATCGACGAAGCCGAATTCGTCGCCCCGGAAGACTGGCGGGCGCACTACCTCAACACCGCCGCGCGCATTCTCGAACGCTTGCAGGCGGCGCGGGCCAAGGGCGAACTGGGAGTGGAACCCAGCGAGGTCCACGCCTGGGCGATCATGGGCATGAACGTCTTTCTGGGCCTGCGCTTCGGGGTGATGGACGGACAGGCCGAACTGGGCGAAGTGGCGGCCCAGGCCAATGCTCTGCTCAAGAATGGGTTGGGGTAGCGAAATACCCTTAATCTAGGATCCGTTCGCCCCGAGCGAAGTCGAGGGGCTGCCCCACGACGCGGCCCCTCGACTTCGCTCGGGGCGAACGGAGTGTGGGATAGCTGACTACCTTCGCTACAGCGCCCGCCAGGCCAGCTCGGCAAATTCGCACAACAAGGGCCGGGTATCCCGCGGGTCGATGATGTCCTCGACATTGAAGCGTTCGGCGCTGCGGAACGGGCTGGTGACTTTGGCCAGCCGAACCTTGATCGCTTCGAGTTCGGCTGCCGGGTCCTCCGCCGCCTCGATTTCGCTCTTGTAGGCGACTTCCAGCCCGCCTGCGATCGGCAATGAGCCCCAGTCGCCCGAGGGCCAGCAATAGCGGTACTGATAGGTATCGGCGTTCGACATCGCGCTGCCGGCGATCCCATAGGCGCGGCGCATCACCACCGAGCACAGCGGCACGCTGGCCTTGTAGATCGCGTTCATCGCTTGCACGCCATAGCGGATCGTCCCCGCCACTTCGGCCTCGCGCCCGATCATGAAGCCGGGGTTGTCGACCAGATGGACAATCGGCAGGCGGAACAGGTCGGCCAGCTTGACCCAGCGTTCAACCTTTTCGCTGGTCTTGGCGTCCCATGATCCGCCCAGAAAGCTGGGATCGCTGGCCAAGACCATCACCGGCCAGCCATCGAGCCGGGCCAGCGCAGTGATCGCAGCGCGGCCCCACATCCGCCCGATCTCGAACACGGTGCCCTTATCGAACAGCATGTCCATCGCGCGGCGCATCGAATAGACCTGCTTGTCATCGCGCGGGACCAGACTGAGCAGCGCTTCCTCGCGGCGGTCCGCCGGATCGCCGCTCTCCACGCGGCGCGCGGTCTGGCCGACATATTCGGGCATGAATGACAGGAAGTGCCGCGCGCGGGCAAAGGCTTCGGCCTCGCTGGCCACTTCGTCATCGACCACGCCGTTGCGGGTGTGGATGTCGCTGCCGCCGAGCGCCTCCTTGGCCTCCTCGTGATTGGCCGATCCCCCGTCCTTCCAGGCCGTGCCCATGGCATCGACCACGGCGGGCCCGGCGGCGAAGATCTGGCTCAGCCCGCGCACCATGATCGAATAGTGGCTCGCCGCGATCCGCGCCGCGCCAAGGCCAGCCGTCGGGCCGAGGGCGAGGGCGACCACCGGCACTGCGTCGAGGTTTGTCACTACCTCGCCCCACATGTGCACTGCCGGAATATAGGTCGCGCCGATCATCTCGAGCGTCTTGACCGAGCCGCCACCGCCGGTGCCGTCGATCATGCGCACGATGGGGAGCTTCAGCTCGTGCGCCATCTTCTCGGCCTGCTCCATCTTGCGCCCGATCCCCGCATCCGCCGCGCCGCCGCGGATGGTAAAATCGTCCGCCGTGGCCACAACGGGTCGGCCGTTGATCGTGGCCTTGCCGAACAGGAACGGCGCGGGGAGCACGCCGGTCAGGTTGCCCTCGGCGTCATAGGAGCCTTTGCCAGCGATCTTGCCAATCTCGCGGAAGCTGCCCGGATCGACCAAGGCCGCCAGCCGCGCGCGGGCATCCATCTTGCCCCGCCCATGCTGGCGCGCAACCTTGTCCGCGCCGCCCATCTGCTCGGCCAGCGCCTCGCGGGCGCGCAGTTCTTCGAGTTCGGGTTTCCAGCTCATTCAACTCCCCTCCCCGGTGGGGAGGGGCTGGGGGTGGGGGTTCCACGCCAGCGCCGTACCCCCACCCCAACCCCTCCCCACCGGGGAGGGGCTTTCTATCCTTCCGCCTCGCCGACCGCCTCAATCCGCGCCAGCAGCGCCTCAACCTGAACCTGCGCCCCGGCGGTGGCGGATAGCTCCGCCACCACGCCATCGAACGGCGCGACCAGCGTGTGTTCCATCTTCATCGCCTCAAGCGTGAGCAGCTTCTGCCCCTTGGTCACCGCCTGCCCCGCGCTGACCTCAACCGCGATCACCTTGCCCGGCATGGGCGAGAGGATATCGCCGTCGTGGGCGGAGTGGTGGGTGCCGCCTTCGGCTCGAGCGTGTTTGAACAGGTGCGGCCAGCCTCGATCGACAAGGACGGGATCGCCATCCACCCAAGACAGGAAAGAATAGTCTCCGGATTTACCGCTGCCGATATCGCCTTCAACTGCGATGCCATCCATCGTCATCCGAACGGTTGATCTGCGAGCTGCATTCAGTCGCATCCCCAGCAGGTCGTGCCAAGGGTCGCCGTAAGCATCATCGTTGTCCTGGTTTAGCGCAAACCGCGTTCCGCCTTCGCGCAGGAAGATGTTGATCGCTGCACTGTCAATTACAGACTGGGTCGCTTCACCGCCCTTGAGCAGTGCTTCGTTGTTCCGCGCAATAAACCCCGTATCAATCCGCCCAGCGACGAAATCGGGATGGCGGAGCAGCGCCGTCAGAAATCCCGCATTGTTTCGGACCGGCCAAGTGAGCACGTCATCGCAAGAAAATGCGAGTTTATCGCGGGCTTCATCACGGTTGATGCCACTGCACACGATCTTGGCGATCATGGGGTCGTAGAACGGCGAAATGTCGGACTTGTGCTGAACACCTGTTTCGATCCGGGCAACCTGATCGTCCAAATGGAAAGCCTCTAACCGCCCCACGCTCGGCAAAAACCCCTTCGCCGGATCCTCGGCATAAAGCCGCGCTTCCATCGCCCAGCCGTTGATGCTGAGCTCTTCCTGCTTGAGCGAAATCGCCTCGCCCGCCGCAACCCGCAGCTGCCATTCGACCAGGTCAACTCCGGTGATTTCCTCGGTCACCGGGTGTTCGACTTGCAGCCGGGTGTTCATTTCCATGAACCAGATCCGGTCGGCGCGCAGGCCTTCGCTAGCGTCGGCGATAAATTCGATCGTGCCTGCGCCTTCATAGTTCACCGCCTGCGCCGCGCGCACCGCAGCGCCGCAGACCGCCTCGCGGGTCGCTTCGTCCATGCCCGGCGCCGGGGCTTCCTCGATCACTTTCTGGTGGCGGCGCTGCAATGAGCAATCGCGTTCGAACAGGTGGACCACATTGCCGTGGCTGTCGCCGAAGACCTGGACCTCGATATGGCGGGGGGAGAGAATGTATTTTTCGATCAGGACGTGGGCATTGCCAAACGAGGCGCTGGCCTCGCGCTGGCAGGAGGCAAGGGCGTCGGCGAAGTCTTCGGCGCGTTCGACCAGCCGCATTCCCTTGCCGCCACCGCCGGCCACGGCCTTGATCAGCACCGGATAGCCGATCTTGGCGGCCTCATCGGCCAGCACAGCCGGGTCCTGGTTTTCGCCCATATAGCCCGGCGTCACCGGCACCCCGGCTGCCTGCATCAGCGCCTTGGCCGCGTCCTTCAGCCCCATCGCCTCGATGGAGGCGGGCTTGGGGCCAACCCAGATCAGTCCGGCGTCGATCACCGCCTGCGCGAATTCGGCGTTCTCCGAAAGGAAGCCATAGCCCGGGTGGATCGCCTCGGCTCCGGTGGCCTTGGCGGCAGCAATGATCTTGTCCCCCACCAGGTACGATTCGCGCGCCGGGCTGGGGCCGATGTGGACCGCCTCGTCGGCTTGCCGCACATGCAGCGCCTTGGCATCGGCGTCCGAATAGACCGCCACCGTGCGAATCCCCATTTCGCGGGCGGTGCGGATGATCCGGCAGGCGATTTCGCCGCGGTTGGCGATCAGCAGAGTGGAAAACATGGTGCTATCGCTAGAGCGCATCGCGTTCGCCCGCAATGCCCCTTGCACTTGGCCGCGCCCGACACTAGAGCGACGCCCAAATCTAGGCGCTTTCCCAACGGGGCATTCAGAATGTCAGACCGCTTCAATACCATCGCCGGCTGGACTTTGTTTTCCGGCGTTGTCGCTCTGGGCCTTTCGAGCCTGAGCGCACACTATTTCCAGGCCGGCAAGGTCGAACACGTCGCGGAAGAAGAAGGCGAAGGGCCCAAGAAGGACGAAGTGCCGATCGAAGCCCTGCTGGCCAGCGCCGACATGGCCAAGGGTGAAGCCGCCTTCAAGAAGTGCGCCAGCTGCCACACCGGTGACCAGGGCGGGGCCGACGGGCTGGGTCCGAACCTCTACGGGATCATGGGCAAGGGCATGGCCGGCGGCGGCTTTGCCTATTCCGATGCGCTGAAGGCCAAGGGCGGCAAGTGGGACTGGGCCAGCATGAATTCGTGGCTGACCAGCCCGAGCGCTTTCGTGACCGGCACCAAGATGAGCTTTGCCGGGATCAGCGATCCGCAGGAACGCGCCAACCTGATGGTCTACCTCAATTCGAAGGGTTCAAACCTGCCGCTGCCGCCGGTGCCCGAGAAGAAGGAAGGCGCCGCGCCTGAAGCTGCCGCCGTGGTTGGCGATGCCGCCGAGGGCCAGAAGAGCTTTGCCAAGTGCGCTTCGTGCCACACGGTCACTCCGGGCGGAGCCAATGGTATTGGTCCGAACCTGGCGGGTATCGTTGGCAAGGGCGTTGCTTCGGGCAGCTTTGCCTATTCGGACGGCCTCAAGGGCAAGGGCGGCACCTGGGACGAAGCCACGCTCAACGCCTGGCTGGAAAGCCCCAGCAAGTTCGCGCCGGGCAACAAGATGACCTTCGCCGGCCTGCCCGATGCCCAGGAACGCGCCAACATTATCGAATACCTTAAGACCGCGAAGTAAGCGTTCGGCTGGTTACGCAAGGGGCGGGGCCGCAAGGCTCCGCCCTTTTGCATTGGAAGCTTTCGCGCAGTCCCAACCCTGTCTAATGGCCTGAACCCATGTCCAACCGCCGCACCTTTGCCATCATCTCGCACCCTGACGCGGGCAAGACCACGCTGACCGAAAAGCTGCTGCTGCAGGGCGGGGCGATCCACCTGGCCGGGCAGGTCAAGGCGCGCGGGGCGGCGCGGCGGGCGCGGTCGGACTGGATGAAGATCGAGCAGCAGCGCGGGATCTCGGTCACCAGTTCGGTGATGACTTTCGAGAAGGACGGGATCACTTTCAACCTGCTCGACACCCCGGGCCACGAAGACTTCTCCGAAGACACCTACCGCACGCTGACCGCGGTCGATTCGGCGATCATGGTGATCGATGCGGCCAAAGGTATCGAGCCGCAGACCCGCAAGCTGTTCGAGGTTTGCCGTTTGCGCTCGGTGCCGATCATTACGTTCGTCAACAAGGTTGACCGTGAAGGCCGCTCGGTGTTCGAAACCCTCGACGAAGTGGCCGATGCGCTCGCGCTTGATGTGGTGCCGATGTCCTGGCCGATCGGGCTTGGCGGTGAGTTCAAGGGCGTGCTCGATTTCGCGACCGGTCAGATCAGCCGCCCCGAAGGCGACAGCCGCGAATTCCTGGGCAAGGTCACGCCCGCCGATGACATCCCGGCTGACATCGCCGAGGAGATCGAACTGGCGCAGGGCGGCTATCCCAGCTTCGACATCGAGGCCTATCGCCACGGCGACATGACCCCGGTCTATTTCGGCTCGGCGCTCAAGAACTTCGGCGTGTCCGAGCTGATCGACGCGATCGCCAAATATGCTCCGCCGCCGCGTCCGCAGCCGAGCGATCAGGGCACGATCGAGCCGACGGGCAAGGAAGTGACCGGCTTCATCTTCAAGGTCCAGGCCAATATGGACCCGATGCACCGCGACCGGATCGCTTTCATGCGGCTGGTTTCGGGCACCTTCAAGCGCGGCATGAAGCTCACGCCTTCGGGCAGCGGCAAGCCGGTAGCGATCCATTCGCCGATCCTGTTCTTCGCGCAGGACCGCGAAATTGCCGATAGCGCCGAACCGGGCGATATCATCGGCATTCCCAACCACGGCACGCTGCGGGTGGGCGATACGCTGAGCGAGAGCAACAAGGTCCGCTTCACCGGCCTGCCAAATTTCGCGCCTGAAATCCTGCGCCGGGTCGCGCTCAAAGACCCGACCAAGACCAAGCAGCTGCGCAAGGCGCTCGACGATCTTTCCGAAGAGGGCGTGATCCAGGTGTTCTATCCCGAGATCGGCGGGCAATGGATTGTGGGCGTCGTCGGGCAGCTTCAGCTCGAAGTGCTGATCAGTCGTCTGGAGGCGGAATACAAGGTGGAAGCCATGCTGGAGATGGCCCCCTTCGATACCGCCCGCTGGCTCAAAGGGCCCGATGCGGCACTCAAGAGCTTTGGCACCTTCAACAAGTCAAACCTGGCCAAGGACCGCGATGGCGATCCGGTCTTCATGGCGCGTTCGGCCTGGGATGTGAGCTACCAGCAGGAGCGCAATCCTGAGCTGGTGTTCTCGGCGACCAAGGAGAGATAGGTTCACGCGGAGACGCGGAGACGCGGAGGAGTTGTGCTTGCGGCGAAGCCGCTTTGTTCCTTCAACGCAGCCGGAAACCTGAAGGTCTCGAAGTGAAATGGGCCTTCGGCCCAGCGAGACTCCTCCGCGTCTCCGCGTCTCCGCGTGAATCAAAATTGCCACCTTGCCCCAATCCCAAGGCCCGCTTAGCCTAAGCGCCATGGAATTCACCGACCACATCACCCCCGACCACGAAGCCACGATTGCCAAGCAGGCGATCTTCTTCGTTGCCACCGCTGCGGCCGATGCGCGGATCAACCTTTCGCCCAAGGGGCTGGAAGGAACATTCAAGGTGCTCGGCCCCAACCGGGTGGCCTATCTCGACTTGGGTGGATCGGGGAACGAGACTCACGCGCATCTGGCCGCGGATGGCCGGATCACCATCATGATGTGCAATTTTGAGCAGCCCGCGCTGATCCTCAGGCTCTATGGCCGGGGCAAGCCGGTGCTGCCGCAGGACGCGGAATGGGCTGAACTGGCGGGGCAATTCGCGCTGTTGCCCGGCACCCGCCAGATCTTCGACATCGCGGTGGATAGCGTCCAGACCAGTTGCGGCTGGGGCGTGCCGGTGATGCATCTGGACAAGCACCGCGAGACCTTGCCCAAATACCACGCCCAGCAGGACCCGGCGAAATGGGAAGCCAAGGTCGCGGGCCGGACTGCGTCGATCGACGGCCTGCCAACCCGCGCGACTGACCGGTTTATCGCCGGGAGCTGATGCAACTCACTTTCGCCAGCTACAACATCCACAAGGCAGTGGGGCTTGACCGGCGGCGCGATCCCGACCGGATCATTGCTGTGCTCAACGAACTCGACGCCGATGTGATCGCGCTGCAGGAAGCCGACCGGCGGATCGGACGGCGCGAGTCGGTGCTGCCGCTGGAGCATCTGGAGGACTATACCCCCTATCGCCCGGTCCCGCTCAACCACCGCCCGCACTCGCTGGGCTGGCATGGCAATGCCTTGCTGGTGAAGCGCCATATCAAGGTGGCCGAGGCTGGCGTGGTGCCGCTGCCGGTGATTGAGCCGCGCGGGGCGATCCGGGCCGACCTGATTGCCAAGGGCCGGCGCTTCCGCGTGGTCGGCATGCACCTTGACCTGTCGGGCCTGCGCCGCCGCCAGCAGATCCGCGCGGTGCTGGCCCATCTCGAACGCTGCGATCACCCTTGCCCGACCGTGGCGATGGGCGATTGCAACGAATGGGGCACGCGGCGCGGTGCGCTCAGCGAATTCCACCAGCCCTGGCGCGTGCTCGCTCCCGGCCTCAGCTTCCCCTCGCGGCGGCCGCTGGCGGCGCTCGACCGGGTGGTGATTTCCGAGCACTGGCAGCTCGCTGAAATGGGCGTGCACCACTCGGTGCTCTCCGCCCGGGCATCGGATCACTTGCCGATCTGGGCCCGGCTGGAGTTGCCCAAAATTTAGGCAATTGTATACTTGACAAAGCAGATGCCATTCCGTAGCTAGTGGCTATGGATATCACCGCACCTCGCTTCACCGACGAAACCGTTGCCCGCCAATACCTTGAGGCGCTGCACTGGCCGAACGGACCTTTCTGCCCGCACTGTGGATCGCTCAAGGTCACGCGCCTTGAGGGCAAGAAGCACCGCGCCGGGTTAGTGCAGTGCAACGATTGCCGCGAACAGTTCACCGTCACTGTCGGCACCGTGTTCGAGCGTTCCAAGGTTCCCTTGAACAAGTGGCTGCTGGCCAATCACCTGCTTTGCAGCAGCAAGAAGGGCATCAGCGGCCACCAGATGGCCCGTATGCTGGGCGTTACCTACAAAACCGCGTGGTTCATGATGCACCGCATCCGTGAAGCCATGAAGGATACGCACCCCGGCCCGATGGGCGGCTATGGCGAAACCATCGAAGCCGACGAAACCTACGTTGGCGGCAAGATCAAGAACCGCAGCAACAAGCAACGCCGCTATATGGTCGCTCAAGAGGGCCGTCCCTCGCTCAAGACCAAGGAAGCGGTTATCTCGCTTGTCGAGCGCGGTGGCCGCGTCCGTTCATTCCATGTCGCCAACGTCAACGGCAACACCCTGCGCCATGTCCTTGTGACCAATGCAGACCGTGGCTCATGGCTCATGACCGACGATCACAACGGCTATAAGGCTGTCGGCACTGAGTATGTCGGCCACGGCGTTGTCGCCCATTCCAAGGGCGAATATGGCCGCGGCGGGGTGTTCCATACCAACACCATCGAAGGCTACTTCTCGATCCTCAAGCGCGGGATCATCGGGGTCTATCACCATGTCAGCAAGGCGCACCTGCAACGCTACTGCACTGAGTTTGATTTCCGCTACAACACTCGCAAGCTGAATGACTTTGAGCGCGCCGAACATTCTCTGCTGGGCGCTGTCGGCAAGCGCCTGACCTATCGGCGGACTGCTTGCGCCGCGTAAGCCGCTGGTGCCGCCGTCCCGCAAGGGCGAGAAGCGAGAACGCTATTTCAAATGAGACTCAGCAGGCTTTGGCTTGCTAGGAACGTGAGGCTTTGGCGCAGTTTTCAACATGCGCCGAAGCACCTCGTTTTCTCTCTCTTGATCGGTTTCAGTCATGGCCAGGTCTTCTAGCACATCCTATCCCTATGAGGCCAAGATCGATTTCAAGCGGGAATATTTGCGCGACGGGCTGCACCTCGCAGCGTTACCAATCGACACACCGCTTGCAGCTCTTATTGGCCTCGTGACCGCCTATTGGGCTTACTACGAAACGATGTTCAACCAGTTGCTAAGCCAATTGCTTGTCGCCGCAGAGCGCGATGAACGTAACTGGCACATCAGATCATTTAGCAAGCGGACTCGATTGGCCCGCGAGGTGCTCGATCTAGTCAAATTCCCTGCTGGCGACGAAGAAGGAAAGCGACGCATCAAAAAGTGCTTGGGTCAAGCTTCTGACCTTCAGTGGCGGCGAAACGTAATCGTGCATGGGTCATACCGGCTCTCAATCGCACCTCACTCACAAGACGCCATTTTCCATGCAGACGGCACCCACAACGGGCGATCTGTCACAGTTTGCCTTGACCCGGAGACTCTCCAAAAGCTGTGGCATGACATAGCGCACTTATGCGGAGAGTTTATTCAGATAGGGGCGATACTCGGCTCAATCGGGGGTCTTTCCTACACATTGCCCGATAAACATCTGCTAGACCTTTTCCGAGAGTGGGATCTGAAGAATCCTCCCACGCAATAAACGCGGCAACACCCGCCTCGATCATCTCGGGGGTGATCTCTAGTTCAGAAAAATGAGCATCGGCCTGTCCCGACTCGTCTAACTTATCCATCTTGCTTTCTCAAGTATACAATGCCCAAAATTTAGGCAGCTGCGCAAGAATCGCGCGCGTAGTTCATGAGCGACGTAATCCTGTTGCCGCCGAACCGCTGAAACTCCCCGATAATTGCGAACTGGCACGGCCCTTGCTGCATGTGCGAAGCCGGCGCTGTGCCGGGCAACCATGCAACCAGGGGACGGGCATGAAATTCATCATCGCCATCATCAAGCCCTTCAAGCTCGACGAAGTGCGCGATGCGCTCTCGGCGCTCGGCGTCGCGGGGATGACCGTGACCGAGGTGAAGGGCTTCGGCCGCCAGAAGGGCCAGACCGAGATTTATCGCGGGGCCGAATACACCACCAACATGCTGCCCAAGGTCAAGATCGAAGTGGCGGTCAGTGATGCGCTTGCGTCCCAGGTGGTCGAAACGATCCAGGCCGCCGCCAGTACCGATGCGATCGGCGACGGCAAGGTCTTCGTGCTCGACCTAGCCAGCGCCACCCGCATCCGCACCGGCGAAACCGGAGACACCGCGCTGTGACGCGGGCGAACAGGAGGAATGAACCAATGATCCGCATATTCATGGGCGGTGCGGGGCTGATCGGAGGCTTGCTGGCCGCCGCGCCCGCTTTTGCCGCCGATCTCGTCAAGGCCCCGACCGTCGAACAGATGGCCACGATGGTCGATAAGGGCGATACCGCCTGGATGCTGGTGTCTTCGGTGCTGGTGCTGATGATGAGCATCCCGGCGCTGGCGCTGTTCTATGGCGGGCTGGTCCGCACCAAGAACATGCTCTCGGTGCTCATGCAGGTCTTCATGATCGTCAGCATCGCCGCGCTGGTGTGGGTCGGCTGGGGCTATTCGATGGCCTTTACCAGCACCAATACCCCGTGGCCGATGCTGGTCGGCGGGCTCGACAAGGCGTTCCTTTCGGGCGTCACCTCGACGACCTATGCCGCGACCTTCTCGAACAATGTCTATCTGCCCGAATTCGTCTTCGTGATCTTCCAGATGACGTTCGCCTGCATCACCCCGGCGCTGATCGTCGGGGCCTTTGCCGAACGCGTCCGGTTCTGGCCCTTGATGCTGTTCATGGTGCTGTGGCTGACCGTGGTCTATTTCCCGATCGCGCACATGGTTTGGTTCTGGGCCGGGCCGGACTTCCTGGTCGATGCTCCCAAGGACGCAGGCTATCTGTGGGACATGGGCGCGCTCGATTTCGCGGGCGGTACGGTGGTCCACATCAACGCCGGGATCGCCGGGCTGGTTGGCTGCCTGATGATCGGCAAGCGCGTCGGGTTCGGCAAGGAAGCCACCCCGCCGCACTCGCTGACCATGACCATGATCGGCGCATCGCTGCTGTGGGTGGGCTGGTTCGGCTTTAACGCCGGCTCCAACCTGGAAGCCAATGCGGTGACTGCGGTGGCCTTCATCAACACCTTCGTCGCCACGGCCGCTGCTGCCTTGTCCTGGGCCGTGGTCGAGCAGATCCACCACAAGAGGCCCTCGATGCTGGGCGCTGCCACCGGCGCGGTTGCGGGGCTGGTGGCGATCACCCCGGCCAGCGGGTTCGCCGCGCCGATGACCTCGATCTACCTCGGCCTGATCGTCTCGCCGATCTGCTACCTCTTCGTCTCCACCGTGAAGAACAAGCTGAAGTACGACGATACGCTGGACGTCTTCGGGGTCCACTGCGTGGGCGGGATCGTCGGCGCGATTGCCACCGGGATCGTCGCCGCGCCTTCGCTCGGCGGGCAGGGCGTGTTTGACTACACCATCTTCCCGGCGGGCGTCGTGGAGTACGACATGGCCGCGCAGGTCTGGAAGCAGATCAAAGCCGTGCTGATCACGCTGGTCTGGTCCGGCGGTGTCTCGGCGGTGCTGTTCTATGCGATCGACAAGACCATCGGCCTGCGTCCCAGCGAAGAAGCCGAGCGCGAAGGCCTCGACCTCTCCGAACATGGGGAGCGCGCCTACAACTACTGAGCCGCTTGCTTACCAAGCTTGGCGGGGCTGGGGATCCTCCTCTCCTCCTTCCCGGTCCCGCCTCCCAGCGTTCCTCCTGCGAACGCCACCTTTGAAGGGCCGGAGCGCAAGCTCCGGCCCCTTTTTTCAGGCCTTGCGGCCAAGGTGCGAGAAATCGACCGGGGCGATCACAGCCATGATCCGCTCGCGCAGTGCCAGCGCCTCCTCCAGCGGGATCGCGGCAAAGCGGATGTGGCTGTTGACCAGCCCGAAATGGATCGTGGCCAGCCCGCGCCGCCGCTCCAGCGGGCCGCGCGCAATGGTGACGGCCTGGACGTTGAGCTCGGGCGCAATCGCCTGGATGTGGTTCCACCAGCGCGCCTTCAGGAACAGCTGTCCGTGCCCGGTCGCGCGCCATTCCTGCCGCCAGGCCAGCCAGTCGCGCAAGGCCAGGAATGCGGCCGGGAGCACCACCAGCCAGCCATAGGGCAGGCCGAGCAGCCACCAGCCCAGTCCGGCCGAGAGCATCAGCACACTGCGCAGCACAATGTGATCACGCATTGGCCCGGGATCGGCCTGGTGAAACTCCAGATCGTCCGCAGGCAAGGCAATCCCTGCAACCTCCAGTAGCCTGGCCACTTCATCCATGCGGGCCAGCGGCGCCACTTCCATCGCTGCGGCCGCCTCTTCACCGCCGCCCAGCGAGACCAGGCCAAGGCCGTGCCAGCCATTCCTGCGCCGCAGCGGACCGGTCGCGATGCTGGCAGCCATGACCCGGTGGAGCGGCATGGTCATATCGGTGCGCGAAAACAGCCCGCGCCGCCGCCGCAGGCCGCGCGCGGTTCGCTCAAGCCGGAAGCCGCTTTCGCGCAAGGCGGTCAGGACTACGCCGGTGGCAATGCCAACCAGCGCCAGCACGGCGAGGCCGGTCAGCAGCGAACTGGCCAGTTGAGCGACTGGCATGGCGCTGACCACGCCGGCTTCTTCCTCGGCCAGGGCGATCCAGTATTCGCGGCCTGGCAGCAATTCATCGAACTTGAAAGCCAGCCCGATCAGCACTGCGATGGAGGCCAGACTGAACGAATAGAACCCCAGGGTCATGATCCGGCGGCTGTCCATTGCGAACAGCAGCTCGGGCTCCTCCTCGACCGCGGCTGCCTCCCCTGCGGGCGCAATGCCGGTCTGGCGCGCGCGGACTTGTTCGCGGATGGCATGGGCCTCGCTTTCGGAGACGTATTGCAGCACCCCTTCGTCGGCGCCGCCGCTGCCGGTCTCGAACCGGACAATGACCAGCGAGAGCAGCCGCGCCAGTGCGGGCTGGTCGATCGTAACATCGGCGATCCGGTCAAACGGGATCGAGCGCACGCTATGTTCGAGCAGGCCCTGCTCGATCCTGATCTCGTCCACACCAATCGTGTAGGAAAAACGCAGCCATTTGATCCAGCGCAGCAGCAGGCTCAGACCCAAGACAATGCCGATCACCGGCAGCGCACCCAGACCGGTTCCGCGGGTCCCGATCAGCGCGGCGATCATCGGCAGGGCAATTCCGGGCAGGGCACTGATCGTTTCGACAAGCAGGCCAAGTGCGCTCAGCCGCCGGGGCTGGGCAAGACCCTCGCTCTCGCTCAAGCGGTCGCCTGCCGGATGTGTTCGCGGATCGCCTCGCGCATCGCCTCGGCATCGGCGCGCAGCAGGCCGGGAACGGTCACCGTGGCCTCATCGGCGGCGGCGGTGTGGACCTGCAGTTCGGCGAGGCCGAAGCGGCGCAGGAGCGGCCCCGCCTCAACGTCGATGTGCTGCACGCGCGAGAGCGGAACCAGGGTATCGGTCTGGAAGATATAGCCTTTGACCACCCGCAGCCGGTCGGCAGAAAAGGCATAGCCCATCCGGCGAAAGGCCCGGGCCGGGCCAATCAGCGTGGTCCAGGCGGCAATGGCCAGCGCGGGCAGGATCAGCAGGCCCGTGGGCACGGGGGTCAGCGCTTCGGCCACCAGCGCGGCGATGATCAGCAGCGCGGCCCAGACCGCACCGCGCAGCTGCATCACCGTGCGATAGGCCGGTTCCGGCGGGGTCAGTTCGTCCTGGTCCATTGGGGTTTGGTCTTACCGCTCGCGCCCGCTGGTCCAGAACGTGCTGAGCAGCGGATCGAGCAGATAGCTGAGCGCGCTGCGCTTCTTTAAGGGCACCAGCACTTCGGCCGGGATCCCGGCGCGGATCGCGCTTTCGCCGTGGGCCGAGCGGATCTTGTCGAGCTCCCTGGCGGGAACCACCACTTCGATCGTGAAATAATAGATCCCGGTCCGCTCGTCCTGCAAGGCGTCGGCCGACAGCTTGGTGATTGTGCCATCGAACGAGGGCAGGGTGCGGTCATGGAGCGAGGAGAAGCGGACCTGCGCGGTCATGCCGACCTTGACCGAGTCCGCATTGACCGGCGACATCTTGGCCTGGATCACCAACTGGCGATTGTCCGGCACCACCTGCATCAGGGTATCGCCGGGCGTGATCACCCCGCCCAGCGTGTGAACCTTGAGATCGACCACATGCCCGGCTGCCGGGCTGCGCACCGTGGCGCGGGCCAGCTGTTCGCGCGCGGCGGACAGGCGCGGTTGCAGTTCGGCCAGGCGGACCTGGACATTGCGCAGCTGTTCCGAAGCATCGGCGATCAACTGGCTGCCCAGCGAAACCGACTGCATCTGGCTCTCGCCCACCGCCTGGCGCGACCGCGACATTTCCGAGGTCAGCGCACCATAGCGCCCGTCAAGCTCGGCAGCGGCGCGTTCGAGCTCGCGGATCCGGTTCTTGGACACGAACCCGCGGCCTTCCAGCTCTTTCATCCCGGCCAGTTCCTCGCCGATGATCCGGCGCTGTTCGCGGTTGGCCTTGGCCTGGTATTCGGCCGAGGCGACCATCGAGTTGCTCTGCGCCGCACGCTGACCCAACACCGAACGCTGCGAACCGAGCGCGTTCTGCTGGGCGCGCAGCACCTGGCGCTGGCCGATCATCGCCTCTTCGGCCAGCACCTGGTCTTCGGCGGAAAGGTTCAGGAATTCGGGCGGGGTGTTGAAGCTTGCCCGGCCCGCGAGCTGCGCCTTCAGCCGGTCGCGCTGGGCGATCAGGGTGATCACTTCGCCCGCCAGCGCGCGCTCCTCGGCAACGAGGTTCGACTGCGAGATGACCGCGAGCTTCTGGCCCTGTTTGACCAGCTGGCCCTCAACCACATCAAGCTCGCTGAGGATTCCGCCTTCGCGGTGCTGGACCAGCTGGCGGCTGC
>Ga0209865_1000002_pt1 | contig 28125 bp, 30 predicted proteins | sample GWRWT4_1July14_FD_187189 | JGI IMG/M metagenome (GOLD analysis project Ga0209865, IMG submission 187189) | Sand microcosm microbial communities from a hyporheic zone in Columbia River, Washington, USA - GW-RW T4_1-July-14 (SPAdes) (version 2) | ecosystem: Engineered > Artificial ecosystem > Sand... | reverse complement strand
CTGACCCTGTCCCGGATTTGCATCCGGCCAGAATGAGGATTCTGGCACTTCTCGGCTGGGGTTAACCCCAGCCGATGAAGCAAAATCGGCGGGCGTCATGAACCCCAGGGATGTGTGAGGCCGGGTCTCGTTGAAGTCCCTGCGCCACGCCTCGATCTTGCTCCTGGCGTCGTCCAGATTCAAGAACCAATGCGTGTTGAGGCACTCGTCGCGGAACCGGCCGTTGAACGATTCGACAAAGGCGTTGTCAGTCGGCTTGCCAGGGCGGCTGAAGTCCAGGGTCACCCGGTTGATGTAGGCCCAGTGATCCAGCGCCTTCGAGATAAACTCCGGACCATTGTCCACCCGGATCTTGTCAGGCGGCATGCCGCGCTGGAACAGCAGCCGGTCCATGACATCGACCACCTGCTCGCCTTTGATCCCCTGATCGACATGGATCGCCAGACATTCCCGGGTGTAAGCATCGACCACCGTCAGCGAGCGGAACCGCTTGCCATTGAACAGGGCGTCGGAGACGAAGTCCATCGCCCAGATCTCGTTAGCACGCGTCGCCAGTGGACGCTCGACCCTGCGGGCTGCCATGACATGCCGCCGCGGTCGTTTTGCCCGCAGATTCAAGCCGTCCATCCGGTATAGCCGGTGAACGCGCTTCACGTTCACAGCCCAGCCTTCGCGCCGAAGCAGCACATGAATGCGGCGATAGCCATAGCGCACGCGCGTCTCGGCAATCTCCCGGATGCGTTGACGCAGTGGCGCCTGGTCGGGCCGCACCGACTTGTAACGGTGCGTCCGGCGGTCGAACCTGAGCGCAGCACAGCCACGCCGCTCGCTCACCCGGAACCGGTCCTGGACCCAGTGAACGATCTCCCGCCGCCGACCAGGCGCTAAACTTTTTTTGATAAGACCTCCTGGAGCATCGCCTTGTCCAGCGACAGGTCGGCGACCAGGCGCTTGAGCTTCTGGTTCTCGTCCTCCAGCTGCCGCAGCTTGCGCAGCTCCGATGGCCCCATCCCGCCGTAAAGCTGCTTCCACCGGTAATAGGTAGCCTCGGATACACCCATCTTGCGGCACACCTCGGCAACCGGCGTGCCAACCTCGGCCTGACGCAGCGCAAACGCAATCTGCTCGCCCGTGAACTTCGACCTCTTCATCAGCAAAATCCTCCGCTCAAATCAGCTTCAGTCTTGCCAGAAATCTCTCATTCTAACTGGACACATTTACCGGGACAGGGTCAACAGGGTCAAAGGCGCAACTGCGACGTCGATTGTCCGGGATTGGAGGCCGTAGAGTAGCTTCTCAGGCCCAGCCTCGACGCCATCAAACTGGACGTCAGGAAATCGGGTCAGATAGTCCGAAAAGGCCAATTTAAGATTGCCGGACATCAGCGTCGAGCAATAGCCCACAGCGATCCGGCCATGCAGCCCATAACTGACGTTTCGAGCAGTCGTCTGGAGATTGTCGATATCGGTGACGATCCGGCGGGCCTGCTCGATAAAGACCTTGCCGTTTTCGGTTGGTTCGGCACCCCTGGTGGTACGCTCGAACAGCTTCACGCCCAACCGCTCTTCCAACGCAAGAACCCGCCGGCTGAGGGTGGATTGCTTGACGTTCAGGGCGGCTGCGGCACGGGAAAAACTCTGGGTGTCCGCTGTCATTATTGCATAGCGCAACTGTACCAGTTGCATACTCAATGTTCCCCCGCAACCTGATTTGCCAGCTTGTCACGCTAATGGCCCCCGCCGTTAACGCCAGCGCGAGCGTCACCTAAGTGATCGAATTTGCTCACGATCCAACTGAGTACTATCCCATGATCGGGTATACGCAGCAGGATCGTTAGACCCTCAAACGATCGAAGAAAATCTGACTCAGGGCAACTAGTCGCGCCTGGCAGGTCTCAGAATGCGCCTTATCCGTCACGCTCCCACAAGATCGAGCGGGAGCGGGAGAGAAATCGTCCAAATGTTTCGCAAAGCTGAGTTTCACTGCTTGAGCTGATAGGGTGGATGATCCGACGGTGAATTGACTTCATGGCGCACAATCCAGGCTTGCTCTGTGAGCAATACGTATGGCGATCATAGTTTCGCAAATCCCATAGGGGCATCCATCGGCTTCACTTCGTCTCTTGAATCAGATCGAGCGTCGCAGCCGACCATTCTCATGGGGGCAGGGTTCCGATGCCGAAAGCAAGCCGACTTGGCAGCCAACTGACTACTGGCTTCGAGTGCCCCTTTGATGGCCGTCGGCAAATCACCCAGTGTCGCAAAGCTGGAAGAAGCCGCGCACGGTCGCACGCTCTTTGCGGTCCGGCCCGAGGGCAAGATGTTGTCCATGCGTATCCCCGTTGGGGAACCTCCAACCTTGCGAGTGGTCACAACGACGGCGATCGGATTTGGGGGCCACATTCCAACGGGCGGAACGGCGAAGGTTCCGCCCTTCCAGCGAAGATCGCCAGGGGGTCCGATCAAGTGACCAGAAATCTTGCAATGCTTCCCGCCCACCCCACCCTGTCGGGTGAGATTTCCGCTTCGCGGGCCTCGCCGGGTCCAATCCCGACTTGGAACCCTGGCAGACGTCTTGGCCTGCTTGCTTCGGTTTTCGCCATGACCCTTGCGACGCCGACATTCGCTCAAACGATCGCTACTCCTGCCAAGTTGGAGGACCACCCCGAGCGCGGCGTCACGATGAAGGGCGCATCCGCTCTGGCCTCGGATCTGCTGACGCGCCGCGACAGCGAGCAAGCCCAGGGCGACCTTGCTGGCGCATCCAGCACTGACGCAGAAAATGGTGCCGCGCCTCCGGCGCAGACAAACGATCGAATCGAAGTCGTACTTACAGGAGCCGTTGTCGCGGATGCGTCCTATTCGGGCAGCGATGGCACTGGCTCATACTTCGGCGGCGCACAGTTTCTTCCGATACTTCTGGTCGGCTACGGAGACCAACTGCTTGTCGAAACGCACATGGAGATAACGACCGATTCCGACGGTGAAACCGAAACTTCCCTCGAATATGCCCAGGTCAACTATCTGGTGAACGACTGGCTCACGGTCGTCGCCGGAAAGTTCCTTTCCCCGATCGGCCAATACCAGCAGGCGCTGCACGCGCCGTGGATCAACAAGCTGCCGACTGCGCCTGCCGGCTTCACCGAAGAAGGTGGCGCTTCCCCGATGACTGAAACGGGCCTGATGGTGCGGGGCGGCTTCAAGATCGGCGCGGGAACGGCAACCTATGCCGCATTCGTGGGCAATGGTCCGAGGCTGGGCGAGCTTGGCCCGATGCTCGAAGGATTTGGCGGTGACGACAATCGCAACAAGGCGATCGGCGGCAGGGTGAGCTATCTGCCGACTCCCGATTTCGAGATCGGTCTGTCGGCGATGCGCGCCCGCATCCTGGGCATGCCTGCCATGGCCGGCGACGTGTCACAGGCGACCTATTCGTTGGTCGGTGCCGATTTCGCCTACACTGGCGGATATTGGGATATCCGCGGAGAATACCTTCGCTCTCGCCTGGGAGAGATCAACAGTGCGAAGGAACCAACCGACCCTATGCCGACTACGATTCCAAGGACAAAATGGGAAGCCTGGTATGGCCAAGTGGCTTATCGACTTGCGGGCATATCGAGCAATAAGGTCATTGCGAACTTCGAGCCAGCAATTCGCTACAGCAGGATCAGCGTCTCCGGTTACAGTGAGTTCGCAGACGTTCAAGAACAGCGTTGGTCTTTCGGCATCGCTTACTGGATGAAGCCGGCGGTCGTTGCAAAAGTTGCCTACGAGATCGCGGATTTCCCCTCTGCTCCGTCAGCCAAGCGCCTCAACCTGCAACTCACCTTTGGTTTTTGAAAGGATTTGCCATGAAGATGCGCATGATTGGCCTGGCAGTTTCAGCATTGATCTTGGGGGGCGCAGTCGCCTTCTCTTCCGCCACGCTCGCGCAAAGTGATGATCAAACACCGCAAAGTTCCGATCCGATGCAAATCGCCCGCGGCGCCAAGGCTTGGTCGGAATACTGCGGACGCTGCCACAATATTCGGGATCCCGGCGAGCGATCGGGTCGTTCCTGGAGCGTGGTCTCGAAGCATATGCGGGTCAGAGCCAACATTCCAGGAGCCACTGCGAAGGATATCGAGGCGTTCTTGAGATCCAGTAGCAATGATTGAATGTTAACAGAAGAAGGAGGCAGGGCGCGATGTCTATTGTAAAGAAAACCCGCTGGATAGCGGCTGCAGCTGCAGTTCTGCTGATCCCTGCGGCAGCTTTGTCGGCCGGCAATGCCGCAAGCTGCGGTTTCTCTGGTGGAGATGCCGTACGCGGCAAGACCCTCTACAAGAGCACTTGCGTTGCCTGCCACGGAGCGAACGGTCGCGGGACCATCCCCGGGGTGCCCGATTTCAACAAGAAAGGCGGCGTTCTGACCAAGTCCCATTCGGTGCTGACCGACCATATGGAGCGCGGCTTCAAAAGTCCCTCATCGCCCATGGCAATGCCAGCGCGTGGCGGAAATCCAAAGCTAACCGCGCAGGATCTTCGCGATGTTCATTCCTACCTCCACGATACTTTCGGTTGTGGCAGATAGGTGAGATGCCCAGAAGACTTGGATGCCGGTAACCAGGAACCGGCAGGCGCCAGAAGCGATCTGCCGGTCGCTGACAATTGACAAGAACGAGCTGCAGCCTAACGAACTCGTGCCTCGCGTGACAGGCACCTGCGCTCACGGGAGAATTGAATGCGAAGAGTCTTCTGGGTCACGTTGGTTGCACTTTTACCCGGCACTGCGCTGGCCGGGCCGCTGTCATTTGACGCTGCGATCGAAATAGCCACTCAGAATGCGCCTTCGGTCGAGGCGAGCAGAGCCGGGCTGGAGGCATCGCGAAACGCCGCGACTGCAGCCGGACAGCTTCCTGACCCGTCGCTCACGGTCGGCGTGGACAATTTTCCGGTCTCTGGACCGCCCGCGTTCAGTTTCTCCCGCGAGGGAATGACGATGAAGCGCATTGGGATCGAGCAGGCATTCCCCAATCCCGCCAAGCGCCGAGCACAGGTCCGCCGTGCTGAAACCGGCACTCAGGTCGCCGGGGCTGAATTGGCGGTCGAGGAGCAGGATGTTCGTCTCAGGACCGCTTTGGCATGGATCGACCTGTACTACGCCAAGCGCAGGCTTGCGCAGTTACAGAGCCTCGACGAAGGCCTTGGAGATCTTCAGGGAACCGTTTCGGCGCGATTGGCCTCGGGCACCGCGCGGCCAAGCCAGGCTCTGGAGCCCGAGCAGTTGCGCGCCGTAGTCAAGGATCGGCGGAGTCAGCTCGAGGCAGAAGCCGTCCGGGCCCAGGCGCGATTGGCCAGCCTTACCGGTGATCCGGATGTCGACGTTCTTGGTGACCCGCCCACCGTCGAACTTGATCGAGAAAAACTTGAAGCCGGGCTGCCGGTGCTGCCTCGGATTGCGGCGCTTGACGCTGGGGTCCAGGCAGCAGATGCAGAGACTGGACTCGCCCGGTCCGACAAGCGGCCTGGTTGGAAAGTAAGCGCCTCCTATGGCCGACGTAGTCCGTCATACGGAGACATGGTGTCTGTGGGCGTCACCATCGACTTGCCCCTCTTCCCAAAGCGCCGACAGGACCCACTCATCGCAGCGCGCGAAGGTGAGGCCGACCGGGCGCGTTTCATGCGGATTGCTGGAGAACGCGATCTCAGAGCTTCGTTTGCATCCGATCTCGCCGACTATGATCTAAGCGTAAGTCGGCTTGGAAATTCGCGAAGTGTCTTGGTTCCGCTCGCCAAACGACGAGCAGAACTGGACATGGTCAGCTATTCAGCCGGCAAACTCGATCTTGGCCTTGCACTCCTCTCAACCTTGGCCCTGGCCGAAGCCGAAGTCGAAGCCTTGTCCCGCGAGGGCGACGTTGTGCGCGGCGCAATCAAGATCAAATACACCTATGGAGATGTACGGCCATGAGCCCGAACGCAAAGAAAACGGCGCAATTGAGCGCCGCAGTAGCGGCGATTGCCCTGGTGGCAGGTGTAGCTGGCTACTGGATTGGGCAACGCGGCCATCAATCCCAAGCTCCCGCCAGTCAAGCTGCGCGAAAAATCCTATACTGGTACGACCCCATGGTGCCGCAGGAGCGCTACGACAATCCCGAAACACTCAGTTCGATGGGGATGAAGACCATCCCGAAATATGCCGACGAAGAGTCCTCAAGCGAAGCTTCCCAAGGCGTAACCATTGACGCGACCGCTCGTCAAAACCTCGGGCTTCGTGTGGTCGCGGCAGAAATTGGTACGCTACCGTCTTCGCTCACGGTTACTGGCACGATCGACTTCAACCAACGCAACGTCGCGCTGGTTCAAGCGCGCTCGAGCGGATTCGTTACGCGCGTGTATCTGCGGGCGCCTGGTGACGTAATCTCTGCCGGTGCCCCGATCGTGGATCTTCAATTGCCAGAGTGGGGTGGTGCCCAAACAGAATTCCTTGCCGTGAAGCGACTCGGCAAGCCCGATCTGACTGCCGCTGCGCGACAGCGATTGAAGCTAATGGGCATGACCGACGGGCTCATCGCCCAGGTCGAGCGCAGCGGCCGGACCAACGGTACCATTACGATCACTTCGCCAATTTCAGGCGTCATTCAGTCGCTCGACGCTCGAGCGGGCGGTACGTTGGCGCAAGGCCAGACACTGGCGCAAATCTCCGGTCTTGGTTCGGTCTGGCTCAATGCGGCAGTTCCCGAGGCGCAGGCTGGATCGATCCGCAACGGTCAGCTGGCAACCGCGAGCCTTTCCGCTTTTCCCGGCGAAAAGTTCAGCGGGCGAGTGGTCGCAATTCTCCCCACCGCCCAAGTCGAAAGTCGCACTCTTACCGTACGCATCGAACTTACCAACCGCAATGGCAGGTTGCGCCCTGGCATGTTTGCCAGCGTTGAACTGGCGAACGGCGGCGGCCAAGCGCTTGTGGTCCCAAGCGAGGCGGTCCTCCGCACCGGCACGCGAACTCTGGTGATGCTTGCGCAAGACAATGGCCGCTTTCGCCCTGCGGTCGTCAGAACCGGACGCGAAGGAGGCGGCAAAGTCGAAATCCTTCAAGGACTGCGTCCAGGTGAGAAAATAGTCGCCTCCGGGCAGTTCCTGCTCGACTCTGAGGCGACCCTTGCGGGCGTCGTCGCGCGGCCACTGGAGGGCGACCAATGATTGCTGCCATAATCCGGGCTTCGGTGCGGGCACGCAATCTCGTGCTGCTTGCGGCGCTGGTGCTTACAGTTGCCGGTGTGGCCGCAGTCAGATCCACGCCAGTCGATGCTTTGCCGGATCTGTCCGATGTACAGGTCATCATCCGCACTTCCTACCCAGGGCAGGCACCGCAGATTGTAGAGAACCAGGTCACCTATCCGATATCCTCGACGATGCTGTCCGTGCCGGGAGCGCGTGTCGTTCGCGGATATTCCTTCACGGGAGACAGCTTTGTCTATGTCCTGTTCGACGACCAGACCGACCTTTATTGGGCACGTAGCCGAGTACTGGAGTATCTGTCACAAGTTCAGACTCGCCTGCCGGAGGGTGCCAAACCATCGCTTGGACCAGATGCCACCGGGGTCGGGTGGATCTTCGAGTATGCCTTGGTCGACAGGAGTGGACGGAACGATCTCTCTCAGCTGCGCAGCTTGCAGGATTGGTTCCTTCGCTTCGAATTGAAGACCGTGCCAGGCGTTGCCGAGGTCGCCAGTATCGGGGGGATGGTCAGGCAGTACCAGGTGGTGGTCGATCCGCAAAAACTTGCCGCCTATCGCGTAACAGCAACCGACGTCGAGGATGCACTGAAGCGGGCAAACCAGGAGACTGGCGGAGCGACGATCGAAATGGCAGGGGCCGAGTATACGGTACGCTCAAGCGGTTACCTTAAGTCGCTTGACGATTTTCGCTCTGTGCCGTTGCGCGCAGCCCCCGGAGGTATTCCGGTGACGATCGGTGATGTCGCCACAGTTCAAGTCGGGCCAGAAATGCGGCGCGGCGTTGCAGAACTCAACGGTGAAGGCGAGGTCGCGGGCGGCGTCATCGTAATGCGACAAGGTCAAAACGCCCGAGTGGTTATCGAAGGAGTCAAGGCCAAGCTCGAAGAACTCAAGCGAAGCCTCCCACCGGGCGTAGAGATTGTCACCACTTATGATCGCTCCGGTCTGATCGACCGAGCAGTTGAAAACCTGAACAGCAAGCTCCTTGAGGAGTTCGCGATTGTCGCGCTCGTTTGCGCCATCTTCCTGTGGCACGCCCGCTCGGCGCTCGTAGCGATTCTGACCTTGCCGCTCGGGATCCTCATCGCCTTTATTGCGATGCGCCTGCAGGGACTCAACGCCAACATCCTCTCGCTGGGCGGCATCGCCATCGCCATCGGCGCCATGGTCGATGCGGCGGTCGTGATGATCGAAAATGCCCACAAGCACCTCGAGCGCTGGCATCATGAGCATCCGGAAGACGAGCCAGACAATGCCACACGCTGGGAGCTTGTAACGGTCGCTGCTGCTGAAGTCGGCCCGGCGCTCTTTTTGAGCCTGCTGATCATCACATTCTCTTTCCTACCGATTTTCACACTGCAAGGTCAGGAGGGTCGGCTGTTCGCTCCGCTTGCCTTCACCAAGACCTATGCCATGGCTGGAGCGGCGCTTCTCTCTATCACTCTGATCCCGGTTCTGATGGGGTTGCTGATCCGGGGGAAGATTCCGAATGAGAACGCTAACCCGATCAACCGGTGGCTGACTCGCATTTACCAGCCGGCCATCGATTGGGTCATCAGGCGGCCCAAACAGACTTTGATCTGTGCTGGACTGGTCTTCGCCTCCACCCTGTGGCCCTATTATCAAGTTGGCGGCGAGTTCCTTCCCAAGATGAATGAGGGTGATCTTCTCTATATGCCATCGGCGCTTCCGCCACTTTCCGCTGCCGAAGCCGGCCGCTTGCTCCAAAAAACGGACCGCCTGATCAAGACGGTGCCCGAAGTCAAATCGGTGTTCGGCAAAGCTGGGCGCGCCGAGAGCGCAACCGATCCGGCACCCTTGGAAATGTTCGAGACAACCATCCAGTTCAAGCCACGCGACCAATGGCGGCCAGGGATGACGCCCGAGAAACTGATTGAAGAGCTCGATTCAAGGGTCAAGGTACCCGGCCTCGCAAATTTCTGGATTCCGCCGATCCGCAACCGCATCGACATGCTCGCAACCGGCATAAAGAGCCCGATCGGCATAAAGGTCGCCGGTTCGAATATCGCCGAAATTGACGCGACGGCAAGGCGGATCGAGTCGGTTGTGAAGCGGGTCCCTGGCGTGACCTCGGCCCTGGCCGAGCGATTGACGGGGGGGCGATATATCGACGTCCAGGTGGATCGGATCGCGGCAGCACGGCTCGGGCTCAACGTTGCCGATGTGCAAGCCGTCGTATCAGGCGTGATCGGCGGTGAAACGGTTGGCCAAACCGTTGAGGGGCTCGCGCGATACCCGATCAGCGTGCGCTATCCGCGCGAGTTGCGCGATACTCCAGAAAAGCTCGCCAGCTTGCCTGTGTTAACCCCGGGTGGACAGCAAATCACCCTGGGTTCCGTAGCCAGCATTCGCGTCAGCGATGGCCCACCCATGTTGCGCAGCGAGAACGGGCGACCAGTGACTTGGCTATTCGTGGATGGACGTGACGTGGACATGCAAACGCTTGTCACGGATATCAATCGGGCAATTGCAAGTGAAGTCAAACTTCCGGCAGGCGTGAGCATCTCCTATACTGGGCAGTACGAATTCTTGGTGCGCGCCAAGGAACGCATGAAGCTGGTTGTGCCCATTACGCTGGTGATCATATTCGCCCTGCTTTACCTGACTTTCAGGCGTTGGGACGAAGCTCTGTTGATCATGGCCACGCTCCCTTTCGCTTTAACGGGGGGGCTTTGGCTGCTCTACTGGCTCGGCTACAACCAATCGGTGGCAACAGCAGTCGGATTCATCGCGCTGGCGGGCGTTTCAGCTGAATTTGGCGTGGTCATGCTGATCTATCTCAAGCATGCGCTTGAGGCGCGGAAGGATGGCGATGTCGCCGAAGCAGTTCGCGAAGGCGCGCTGTTGCGGGTGCGGCCCAAGGCGATGACCGTGGCGGTGATTCTCGCCGGCCTCTTCCCGGTTCTGGTCGGCGGCGGTGCCGGTTCGGAAGTGATGAGCCGGATCGCTGCGCCAATGGTTGGCGGCATGCTGACTGCACCACTGCTGTCGATGCTCATTGTCCCGGCGGCGTACTTGCTGATGCGCCGCAAGTCCCAGCGCCTTGCTCAACCCGATCCGGCACCAGGCTGACGTCTTCCGTTTTCCGCCGATTGCGCCTGCAATGTGGATTCGATCAAGAAATCTCAATCTCCGAAGTCTCTTTCAAAATGGCTCTTAGTCGCGCCCGTGCGCGGTAAAGTCGGGTTTCAACCGCTTTTTCACTGATGCCCAGGACCACCGCTGTTTCAGCCTGATTGAGCTCCTCAATGGTGCGCAGAATGAGCACTTCGCGCAAGGCAGACGGCAGGTCGGCGATAGCGCGTTCGACCTCCGCAAGTTCAGCCCGCCCCGCCGCTTCGCGCGCTGGGCTTGGCGCATCACTTTCTAGGTTGTCGTCCGCTTCGATCGGCTTTGCCGACCAGAAGAACGAGCGGACAGCGCGCCTGCGCGCCCAGTCTCGGCACTTATTCAATGCGATGCGCGCTATCCATATCCTGAACGGCCGAGAGGTATCGTAGCGGCTTATACTTGCAAATGCCGAAACGAAGCTTTCCTGTACGAGATCAAGTGCCTCGTCAGCATCTCTGACATTGTTCTTGATCAGGCGATAGACCGGCCCTTGGTGGCGCCGCATCAGTTCACGAAACGCTTGCCCTTGTCCGACGACAGCAAGGCTCACAAGTTCCTTATCGTCACATTGCGAAAGATCGAGCGTCACCGTGCGTCAGCGGTCAGTGCTTTGACCACGGTACTGTCGAACATCTTTGCCTGCTCCGGATTCAGCACCGCTCGCATGGCAAACAAATGCTCGAGCGTTTCCTTCTGAAGCTCTCCCATCGCGAAATGACTATGATCGATCGCTGCAGTCACCTTTGGGCCGTATCCGTGTTCTGATTCGATCGCTTCGGCAAGCCGGGCGTTGGCCGCCCGCATCTCGAGGTCAAGCGCCTTGCGCCGAACAGCAAACCGGGCCTCAATCGCATCGATCTTGACCTGTTGCTGCGCCGTCAATTCGAGCTTGTTATGAAGCAGGGCATGAAGTTCGGTTTCACTGGCACGTGGCTGATCGGCAATGACGCGTCCGATGAAGACGCCGCAAATCGCCGCTGCGAACGCCACCAATGCGAGTAGGAGGAGTCTCCGCGATCCCATGTTTAGCGCGTATCCAGGAGCGCGGACGGAGCGAGTGCCGTCGCCGGTGCAAACGGTGAGAGCGAGCGGGCAGCCGCCGCAGGCTCGCCGGTAGAAACACCAGCAAGTGCCCCCGCTCCAAGCGAAATGAAGGCGGTCAACACCATGAAGCGCTGGGCCATGCTGACTTCCTGCCGACGCAGTACAAGCGCGCCCATCACCTTCTCATCCATACCAGCGAGCAGCCGATCGGGGGGAGTTTGACGCAGTTGCCTCAAATAGATGTCCATGGCGACCTCATCCAAAATGCATTCTTCCTAACATACGCATGCCTGACAAGGAGCCCTCAGCCTGGCCTGGCTCTAAGGGGTCGATTGCGATGGTGCGTATCTAACACCAAGTACACAGTTTTGGAGATCCTATCATGCGCAAATCCATTATGGCAGTCACCCTCGCGACGCTGGCGCTTCTGTCAATACCAGGCACCGCGCTTGCACACGCCAAGCTTCAGTCCTCAACCCCGGCGGCCAATGCCACGGTTGCAGGCGCAAACGCCAGATCGATCAACCTCGTCTTCAACGAAAGGCTGATCGCATCTACAGTCAAAGCGGATCTCGTGATGACCGGAATGCCTGGGATGCCCAACCATGCACCCATGAAGATCGCCTTCACTTCAATGATGGGCCGGGATGGCAAGTCGCTGATGCTGATGCCCAAGCGGGCGCTTGCGCCTGGGACCTACAAGGTAACTTGGTCGGCTGCGGGTACCGATACGCATCGCATGGGAAGCGAATTTTCTTTCACGGTCCGATAGCCTGTGGACACCGATTGGCTGATGATCGCCACCAGGTTCGGGCTATATTTCTGCCTGATCCTGCTTCCGGGCCTGGCGGCATTCCCGCTTTACGCTTTGCAAAAGGCTGAACGCAGCGATGATGCAGTTTTGTCATTGCGTGGAGTTCTCTCGATCGGGGCCGTGACCGGATTGGTCTTGTCAGGTTTCGGATTCCTGGTCCTGATGGCAAGCATGACCGGCAATCCCATCGCCGAACCGGATTGGGAGACCGGCCGCGCGATCCTCTCCGAATCCGCGATTGGCACGGCCTGGCTGGCACGGATGGTGGCCTTGTCCGCCGCGTTGTTCGCCCTGCTGTTCTGCCGCGGCAACCTGCAACGTCTCGTCATGACCACGCTTGCCGCGGCAGCTGCGCTATCAACCCTGGTCTGGACCGGGCACGCGGGGGCCGGCGAAGGCCGCCTAGGGTTGCTGCACATGGTGAGCGATGTGCTGCATATGTTTGCCGCGGCGGTCTGGCTGGGGGGTATTGCCGCTTTTCTGATGCTGCTGCGCCCCGCCCGTGATGAGGCTTCAGGCAATCGTATTGTGATTGCCCACCGAGCGCTCGAACAATTCTCATTTGTAGGCGCAATTTGCGTTTCGATCATTGCCATCACAGGACTGATTAATGGCCAGTTCCTGGTTGGATACGCCAATCTGCTCGATCTGCCCGGCTCGCCTTATGGTCAGTTGCTGATCGCCAAGATTGTGCTCGTAGGTGCCATGATGCTTCTCGCTGCACAGAACCGCTGGCGCCTCACTCCATCGCTTCACGAGGCGATTGCGCACGGCGAAACGGCGTCGGCAGCTGCAGCAATGCGCAAGAGCCTGCTGCTCGAAGCCGGGGCGGCGATCGCAATCCTGTTCCTCGTTGCATGGCTGGGCACGCTTGAACCGATTGCCAGCATGGCGATCGCTTGACCGGCAGGGCCTCTCCATGGTCCGGCAGAATTAGCCTCGGCGTTGGCTGGGCGCTGCTCGATGCGCGCGCTGGAGACAACCGACCGCATCGTCATGTGGCGCACCAAATCAGTTTGGCGCTTGAAACCGGATGCGAGATTGTCGCAGCCGACCGGCTACCTTTGGCTCCTGGCGAGGCCGCGCTTATTCCAGCAGGGCTTGCACACTGCTTGGTTCCCGTTGGCGCAGTGGTCCGAACCATCTACGTGGATCCGATGTTTCGTGGGACGCGCAATCTGATCCGGCATCAAGCGCCAATCCGGCTGAGCATGGGCGCTGCGTCCGCGCTCCGCGCGGTGAGCTGCGCAGACACCGCAAAGCAGTGGATCGATTCCTTTACAGGCGTGCGGCTTTCGACCGCGATCGATACCCGGCTGCGAACGGAAATCGCTCGATCTGAGCCAGGTTTGCAGCCCGCAGCTCTGGCCGAAAGGATGGGATTCTCCCCTGCAAGGCTGCGCGAAATTGCGATCCGCGATTTTGGTGTGCCAACCGCAAAATTGCTGCAATGGCTGCAGTTGCAACATGCGATCGACGCGCTCCGCCACACCGCGAGTCTGGCGGAAGCCGCGGCGGCCGGCGGATTTGCCGACCAGGCGCATTTCACGCGGCGTCTCGTCCAATGGTTTGGGGTCACCCCCTCGCTTGGCCTGGCCCAACTTGAGATATCGGTGGTCCGCTGACAAGGATCAGCGAAACGTTCAAGATCGAAACGCCGAGGCGATGCATGATCTCCCAACCAAATTGGGAGTGCTGCCGTGTTTCTGTTCCGAATCCTTTACGCTCCAGCCTATTTCCTTCTCTTTGTCGGCGCCGCCGCCTTTCTTGTTTCGGCCGGAGCCGCTCCCTTCTGGCTGGTCGGCCTCTTGCTTGCGGCGATTGCGACTTCGCTCGTCGCCGAACGAATCGCCCCATTCGAACCTCAATGGAACCGGAATCACGGGGACGCGCCGCGCGATATCGCACATGCCCTGGTGAACGAGGGATCGATCGTGGTTCTTGTCTTGCTGCTTCCGTTCTTCGCCAGCCTTGTTCCATGTCCCTCCCTGTGGCCCACCGCCCTTCCGTTTTGGGTGGAATTGCTGCTTGCGATAGTTCTCCTCGACGCCGGGATCAGTCTCGCTCATTTCGCCAGCCACCGCATCCCTGTTCTCTGGCGCTTTCACGCGGTTCACCATTCGGTTCGCCGAATGTACGGGTTCAACGGGCTTCTGAAGCACCCTGTCCATCAACTCATCGAGATCTCGATAGGGACGCTCCCGTGGCTCCTGCTTGGCATTCCGCAGGAGGTCGCGATGGTGGGGTCCTTCGCGGTCGGGATCCAGCTCCAACTGCAACATTCGAACGTCGATATGCGTGTGGGGCCCTTGGCATACCTTTGGGCGGTTGCCCCGGTGCACCGCCATCACCATCTGGCCTCCGAGACGGAAGGCGATGTCAATTTCGGTCTGTTTCTGACGATCTGGGACTTATTCCTGGGCACCGCGCAATTTGGCCCAAGCAACGCAATCCGCGCTGGCCAAGTCGGCATCGCAGGTCGCCCTGACTATCCGGAAAACTATCTTGGACAGCTTGCCGAGCCTTTCAAGACTTGGCCTCCGCAGCCCGGTTTCGTCGCTGCGGGCAATGAGGGATACAACTGATGTCCGGGACACGTTCCTACACCCCTGCTGCGGGGCACCATTTTCTCACTCCATTTTACGATATCGGGGTCCGACTCTCAACCCGCGAGACGCTGTGGCGGGCCGCACTTATCGAACTCATCGCCCCAAAGGACAGCGATGTGCTGCTCGATATCGGCGCCGGTACGGGCAACCTCGCGATCTTGCTGGCACAGAAGAATCACGCAACGCGCTATTTCGGAATCGATCCTGATGGGCCGGCGATCGCAATTGCCCGCAAGAAGGCAAGCGCTGCGAATTTGGCGGCCGAATTTCTCCAGGCACATTTTTCGGCAAAAGTAGTGGCTGCATGGCCAGCTCCCAGCGTTGCGACCTTGTGCCTCGTGCTGCATCAGGTTCCACTGGACGAGAAGCTCCGATTGTTGCGCGAAATCCACTTGGTGCTCCAGCCCGGTGGGCGGCTCTACGTCGCCGACTATGCCGAACAGAAAACTTGGCTGATGCGGAAGCTGTTTCGGGTCACCATACAGAACCTCGATGGCCGAGCCGATACCCAGCCCAATGCCGATGGCGCGCTGCCGCTGCTGATGAGCGATGCGGGCTTTTCAGATGTCCATGAGTCGAGGCAGTTCGACACTGTTACCGGCTCCATTTCAATCCTTTGTGGCATGAAACAACCCACACCAGACTGAACGAGGTGCCCCCCAACAACAACTTCGCATCCGAGGCGAGGGATGAAAGGCCCAGCTGCGTATTGAAGTTCGGACAGCAATTCTTCTTGCATGCCATGCCCAGCGGGTCGCCCCGTCCGCGGGTCGGAGGCGAGGGGACAACCATGGAGACAACACATGGCCTCTCGCCTCCCCTTTTTGTCTGGTACGCAGCTTCACTGCCGCGATGCCCAGCCATCCTTGAGCTCGGAGCGTAGCTATCGCCAACCTGGACGAAGGGAACTTGCCGAATTCAGCGGGAACGGGCCGGTATTCCCGCTTGGTCAGAACTTCGCATCGTAAAGGGGCGCCGCAAATGGAAGACCACAATCACCAGGCAGACGCTAATGGAACCGATCCAGTCTGCGGGATGACAGTCGAGCAGACCGCTGACAGTCCATCGGCAGTTCATGAAGGCGAGACCTTCTATTTCTGCAGTTCCCGATGCCAGACGAAGTTTACGGCAGACCCCGATCGATTTGCCCACGGCGTATCCGGAATGGAAAAGGTCGCTTCCGAAACAACCGAAGGCGCGATCTGGACTTGTCCGATGCACCCGGAAATCGAGCAGCCCGGACCTGGCAGTTGCCCGATTTGCGGCATGGCGCTCGAGCCGCTGATGCCGAGCGCGGAGACCGGGCCGAGTGATGAGTATCGCGACATGCTGCGCCGTTTTCGTCTCGGTCTTGTGCTCGCGCTTCCGGTCCTCGCGCTTGAGATGGGCGGCCACCTGACCGGCCTGCATCAATGGTTCGGGCGCCAGACGGGCAACTGGATCCAGATGCTGCTGGCAACACCGGTCGTGCTCTGGGCGGGGTGGCCGTTCTTCGAGCGGGCATGGCTGTCGCTCAGGACGCGCCGCCTCAACATGTTCACGCTGATCGCGATGGGAACAGGGGTTGCCTGGGCCTACAGCATGGTCGCGGCGCTGGCTCCCAAGATTTTCCCTTCCGCCTTTCGAGCCGCCGACGGTTCGGTAGCGGTCTATTTCGAGGCAGCCGCCGTAATCACCGTGCTGGTGCTCTTGGGCCAAGTGCTCGAACTGCGTGCCCGCGAGACCACCAGCGGTGCCATTCGCGCGCTGCTCGACCTGTCCCCCAAACGCGCGCGCCGGGTACTGGCTGATGGAACCGACGAGGAGGTCACACTCGAAGCAATCGAGATCGGAGATCGGCTTCGCATCAAGCCCGGTGAAAAGGTACCGGTCGATGGGATCGTCCTCGAAGGACGCGGCACCATAGATGAATCCATGGTGACCGGCGAATCTATGCCGGTGTCGAAAATTGAGGGCAACTGGCTTATCGGCGGCACCATCAATCAGACCGGGGCAATGGTCATGCGCGCCGAAAAGATCGGGCGCGATACCATGCTCGCCCGGATTGTGCAGATGGTTGCCGAAGCACAGCGGAGCCGCGCGCCGATCCAGCGCCTTGCCGACGCGGTCTCGGCCTGGTTCGTCCCTGCGGTGATCCTGGTGGCGCTCGTTGCTTTCGTCGCCTGGTCGCTGATGGGACCTCCTCCGGCCATGGGCTATGGGCTGATCGCGGCGGTTGCCGTCCTGATCATTGCCTGCCCCTGTGCACTTGGCTTGGCCACCCCGATGTCGATCATGGTCGGTGTCGGGCGCGGCGCGCAGGCGGGCATCCTCATCAAGAACGCCGAAGCACTCGAGCGGATGGAGCGCATCGATACCCTCGTCGTCGACAAGACCGGGACCCTGACCGAGGGTAAGCCGGCCGTGGTCGGGATCGCCGTGGCCAATGGGCAAACCGAAGACGAAGTGCTGCGTCTGGCCGCAAGCCTCGAACGAATGAGCGACCATCCGCTAGGCCAGGCCATCGTCAAGGCAGCCCACGACAGGAACCTCAAACTTGGCGAACCCGCTGACGTCGAGCAGCCGGTCGGCAAGGGAATCACTGGATCGGTCGAAGGCCGTGTAGTGATCGTCGGCAAGGCCGATTTCTTCAAGGAACTGGGCCTATCGACTAACGCACTTGCGCCGCGCGCCGATGAATGGCGCGCGAATGGCGCAACGGCCATATTTCTCGGGATCGATGGGATAGCCGCTGGCGTGATCGCGATTGCCGATCCGATCAAATCCTCTACCCCCAAGGCCTTGGAGGCCCTGGCCAAGGCGGGGGTGCGGGTGATCATGCTGACTGGCGACAACCGCGTCACCGCAGAAGCGATCGGCCGCCGTCTTGGCATCGCGGATATCGAAGCCGATGTCATGCCGGACCAAAAAAGCGCCGTGGTCCAGAGGCTGCGGGCAGAAGGGCGCGTCGTCGCCATGGCGGGCGATGGAGTGAACGATGCACCGGCTCTGGCCGCCGCCGATGTCGGGATCGCGATGGGGTCTGGCACCGACGTCGCCATCGAAAGCGCTGGTGTTACGCTGCTTAAGGGCGACCTGACCGGAATAGTGCGCGCACGGCAACTCAGCCGGGCAACGATGCGCAACATCCGTCAGAACCTGTTCTTTGCCTTTGCCTACAACGTCGCCGGAATTCCGGTCGCGGCCGGGGTGCTCTATCCGCTGTTCGGCATTCTGCTTTCCCCCATCATTGCGGCGGCAGCAATGGCGCTGTCTTCGGTCAGTGTCATTGGCAACGCACTCAGACTCAAGCGGGCGGAGATCTGACTATGACTCTCAATCGCCGGTTCGTTTTTGCGCTAGCCTCGCTTGCAGCCATTGCTCTGTTCTACCTGTTCCGCGAGCACTGGGCCCATGCTCTCGGCTTGCTGCCATATGCGATCTTGCTGATTTGTCCGCTCATGCATCTGTTTCACGGCTCGCATGGGCACGGTCATTCGGACCACAAGCCCTGAACAACGGCCTGGGCTTTATTCAAGAGAGGGATGCTTCCATGAGATCTATGTTGTTTGCGACCAAATCCGCCGTCGCCGTGCTGTCCATTTCGCTGGCCACTGCAGCGATCGCGCAGGTGCCGGATCGGCAAGGTCCGGCAGCGGTGCTGGCTGCCTATAAGTCCGCTGTCGAGCGGCTCGACATTGCCGGGGTTGAAAGGCTCTTCGCGCCCGATGCAGTGATCATCGAATCCGGTAAGGTCGAAGGCAATTTCGAAGCCTATCGCGATCATCATCTGGGCCCGGAACTCAAAGAGTTCAAATCCTTCACCTACGGTGACTACAAGGTCCAGGTCAGGCTCGAAGGTTCCGTTGCGGTCGCGACCGAAACCTATACCTACCGCATCGTGCTCAAATCCGACGAAGTCATCGAACGGGCCGGTGCCGCAACTTCGGTGCTGAAATGGGATGGCCAGTCTTGGCAGATCATCTCAACCCACAGTTCGTCGCGTCGACCGAGAACTCCGGGCAAATGATGCAAGGCTTGGATCGATCCGGATTGATTCGCAAACTGATCGAGCGCTGGCGCGACGATATCGGCGCCACCTACCAGAGCTGGTTTCTCTGGGACGAGCGGATCAAGAATTTTCGTTCGATCCGGCGCGGAATTCAGCAGGTGGTTGCCGAAATAGACGCCGGTACTTTCGGCGTCGCCTACCGGGGTTCGTCGCTCGAAACGGTGGTTCATTCGATCGCCGAGCAGCGCCAGATCTTCAAGGGGGCGGACCACGCTTTTCTGTGGAAGCCCAAGCTGCGCATACCCGACATTTACGAAAACCCGGTCAACCAACGCGCGTTCGGGCGGCTGCTGCATAACTGTGTCTGCTGCGACACGGCCGAAGACGTCATCACCCATATCCGCGAGATCGATAGCCTGAAGGTCAAGGGCCTTGGGCCTGCCGTCGCCAATCTGCTCTATTTCCTGCACCCTACGCTGATACCGCCCTTCAACACGGCCATTGTCAACGGCTACAATGCGTTGACCGCATCGAATGTAAAGCTGGGTAGCTGGGAGCAGTTTCTGGCGATGCGTAGCGGCATTCTCGACCTCAACGACGAGTTCCGCGGCCTCTTGTCGAACGATCTCGGGGCAATCGGTGGCTTGCTGTTCGATATCGGCTCCGGGCGCTATCCCGCACCGCCGTCTATCGCTGACTCTGCCGCAGATTGGTCTGCCCGGCTCGATGCCGTTCGGGAAGAAGCCAAACACTTGTCAAAGGCGCAACTTGTTCGAAATGAAGATGACCGCAGCCACAGCGAGATTCAGGCCTGGTTGCGAGACCTTGGGCTCGCCCTTGGATTTCGGATCTGGATTGCAGCGAATGATCGCGGGCGGCTGCACAATGGCGTACCCCTTGGACAAGCGTGCCTGGAGCATCTGCCCGACGATATTGCGACAGCGCCAGGTGCCGACGCGGTGCGGCTGATCGATGTCCTCTGGATCGACCCCGATGCGCCCCGCGTCTGCGCCGCGTTTGAAGTTGAACACTCGACGTCAATCTACTCGGGGATCGTTCGAATGCTCGACCTGGCTTTGAGCGGCGGCGATCTCGACGGTGTGGCAGACATGTACCTTGTCGCGCCCGATGCCCGGGAGAAAGATGTTCGTGCGCAAATTTCACGCCCCGCATTCAGCCGGATTTCGGATCTGAGGATAGCCTATTTGCCCTACGGCGACCTGGCATCACACCGTGAGCAAATCGAGCGCTTCGGTTCGGGGATGAAGGCGATCCGCGCCATTGCCAAGCCGCTCTTTGGCTAGCTGCACAGACGCTCGGCTATCGAAAAGCAGCTATGATCGCCAAGCAAGCGCAAATGAAAACGCCAAAATTTGAGCGAAGCTATCCAGAGCTGTCGCCGGAGATGATTGTGGAGTTTTTTCCATCGGTTCGAAGGGGAATGCGCGCGCGCAACGTATAGATAGCTGGCAAGCCAATTTTTTTGAACCCGGACGGACTATGACCCTCGACAGAAGATCTTTTATCGGCGCGGCCGCTGCTGGCGGCGCAACTGCGGCGCTCGTACCATGGTTTCCGGCATGGGCGCAGCCTGTCTCACAAGGGATCACGGACCCGATACCCACCGTCTCGGGCACTGACATCAGCCTTCGGATTGCCCGTCAGACAATGCGGGTCGATGGCAAGGTCAGCCGCGCGATTGGGATCAATGGAACGGTTCCGGCACCGTTGATCCGGCTGCGAGAGGGGCAAAACGTTCGGTTGTCGGTCATGAACGACCTCGACGAGGATAGTTCGATCCACTGGCACGGATTGCTGTTGCCATTCCAGATGGATGGTGTCCCAGGCGTGAGCTTTCCCGGGATCAAACCGCGTTCTACCTACGTCTACGAATTCCCTGTGATCCAGTCAGGGACCTATTGGTATCACAGTCACTCAGGGCTTCAGGAGCAGCTCGGACACTACGGGCCGATCGTCATCGATCCCAAGGGGGCGGACCCGATTGTCTCTGATCGCGAGCACGTTGTTGTGCTTTCGGACCACAGCCAGCTCTCCCCCGAAGCGATCTTCCGCAAGCTGAAAGTCAATCCGGGGCATTTCAACATGCAGCGCCAAACGCTGGGGGGCTTGCTTGCCGGCAAGGATCAGCCACTCAAGGAACGGCTCGACTGGGGCAAAATGCGAATGGATCCCACTGACATCGCCGATGTCAACGGATCGACCTATACGTTCCTCGTCAACGGCTACGGTCCCAAAGACAATTGGACCGCGCTGTTCCGGCCCGGCGAGCGGGTGCGCCTGCGCATCATCAATGCGTCGGCAATGTCGATTTTCAATGTCCGCATCCCAGGGCTTCGTCTGACGATTGTGCAGGCCGACGGCCTCAACGTCCGTCCCGTCGAAGTCGATGAGTTCCAGATCGCCGTTGCCGAAACCTATGACGTGATCGTGACGCCGAGCGACGACCGCGCCTATACGCTGGTCGCGGAAGCGAACGACCGTTCGGGCATGGGCCGCGCGACCCTGGCACCGCGACCGGGGATGACCGCCGAAGTGCCGCCACTGCGCGATCGGCCGCTTGCCAACATGAAAGACATGGGCATGGGCGACATGGACATGTCCGGTGGCGCAGCAATGGGTGCGACGTCGGCCGAATGTCTGCCCGAGCATGCGAAGATGGGCCATTGCACGCCATCAGGCAGCGCTGCGGCGACTGTTCCCGAGTCAATGCCCGGGATGGACATGTCCGCCGCCGCTGCGCCTGCGGCCGGCGCGATGGCGGGCATGGATCACGGCAGCATGAAGATGCGCGACTTCTCGGTCGCTCCGCAAGTCGACAAGAATCCGGGTGTGCAGACCATCTCACCGATGCCGATGGATCGCATGGGCGAGCCTGGCCAGGGACTCGAAAATGTCGGGCATAGGGTGCTGACCTATCACGATCTCGAGTCGCTCGAGCGCAATCCCGATGTTCGCGCGGCCGATCGTTCGCTCGACATTCACCTTACGGGCAATATGGAGCGGTTCATGTGGTCGTTCGACGGCATGAAGATGTCAGACCACCACGAACCTATTCCCTTTCTCGAAGGCGAGCGGGTTCGGATTAACCTCATCAACGATTCAATGATGAGCCACCCGATTCATCTCCATGGCCATTTTTTCGAGCTCGTCACCGGCAAAGGCGATCATGCGCCAAGAAAGCACACCGTGCTGGTTCAACCAGGCGGCAAGGCGAGTTTCGATTTCACCGCCGATGCCGTCGGCGATTGGGCGTTTCACTGCCATCTGCTCTACCACATGCATGCAGGAATGATGCGCGTTGTCAGCGTTCGTCCGCGGGGAGAGGCAGCATGAACCTGCCCCGCCTGATGCTTGGCTGCACTGCCGTGCTGTCCTTCGCGGTGCCTGCGCACGCCCAATCGATGCCGGGCATGGACCATTCGGCGATGCCCGGAACTCCCAAGCCGCCACAGTCTGTCGTCAAGCCCGAAGCCGAAAAGGCTGCCCCTGCGTGTCCACCAGAGCACGCAAAAATGGGGCATTGCTCGCCAGCGGCCGACGAGCGCAGGCCGGAAGCTCCCGCGCCCAAATCGATGCCGGAGCACGGCAGTGGCGACGCGGTAATGCCGGGCATGTCCATGGGCACAACCTCTCCGGATGGCGCGGCCGTCGATCCGGATTGCCCGCCCGAGCATGCCAAGATGGGTCACTGTACTCCAAAGGTTCCGCCCGCCCCGCAGGCGAGCGCGCCTCGGTCGGCCACAGGCACCGACCTTGAACCGGGCAACGCGACCGCACCTGCACCGCCAACGGACTGGTACGCCGACCGCGTTTTTCCCAAAGAGGAAATGGCGCGCTCGCGCGAGGAGATGATGAAGGAAAGCGGCGGTACAACCTTCAGAAGTGCTTCCTTCGATCTTGCCGAGTACGTAGTCCACAAGAACAAGAACAGCTACCGTTGGGAGGGAGAAGCCTGGGCCGGTGGCGATATCAATCGCTTCGTCTTCAAATATGAGGGCGAGGGCGAAGTTCGGGGGCCGCTTGACGATCTGGAGTTGTCCGGACTCTATTCCCGCGCCGTGTCTCCTTACTGGAACCTCCAGGCAGGCATTCGTTATGATGTGAAGCCTGACCCTTCGCGCACGTACGCAGTCGTCGGCGTCGAAGGCCTGGCACCATATTGGTTTAAGGCTGTTGCAGCCGCCTATCTGTCCAACAAGGGCGAATTGCGAGGCCGTATCGAAGGCTACTACGATCAGCGGATCACCCAGAAGTGGATACTGCGACCACGGATCGAGGCCAACTTTTCCGCGCAAACGATCCCCGAATTGGGTGTCGGTTCCGGTCTTTCTAACCTCGAACTGGGCGTCCGGCTCCGCTACGAAATCAAAAAGGAATTCGCTCCCTACATCGGCTTCGAATGGATCCAGCAGTTTGGCGAGTCTGCCCGTTTCACCCGCGCAAAAGGTGGGCAAGTCTCCGATCCGCACTTCGTAATGGGCGTGCGCCTCTGGTTCTGAGCTGCGGAAAGAAGGAGGGGCTCAAACATGGCAATGGCGCGGCGCCTCCATCTTGGCGCAAGCAAAGTTCATAAATGGCTGTCACTCATCATCGGCATTCAATTGCTGCTCTGGTTTGCCAGTGGCGCATTGATGAGCTTTCTGCCGATCGACAAGGTGCGCGGCGAGCATCTGGTCGATCGCGACAAGGTGGAAGCGATCCCTGTCGGCCGCGCGATGGTCGCTCCCGACCGTATCCTTTCGAACGCCAATGGACCGGTCGAATCGATGACCTGGCGAATGCTCAATGGCAAAATCATCGCGGAAGTCACCACGCCGAATGGCTTGACGCTTTTCGATGCCGCGACCGGTGAGGCTCTGCCTCCAATCGATGCCGCACAGGCAACAAGGATAGCCCAGAACGCGTGGAAAATGCGCTCGATACCTGTCAGAGCCGCCACTCAGGTAACGCGAGAAAGTCCTGAATATCGCGCCGCTCTCCCGGCCTGGCGGGTAGAGTTCGGAGATTCTGATCAGACCAGCGTTTTCGTGGCGGCCGAAAGCGGGCGGATCACCGCAGTCCGCACGGGAACGTGGCGGCTCTACGATTTCTTCTGGAGCCTCCACATCATGGACTGGAAGAACCATGAAGATTTCAACACGCCCTGGCTCTTGGCCTTTGCGGTCGGCGGACTTGCGCTCGCAATAGCGGGCACGATCCTTCTGTTCATGCGCTGGCCGTTTCGCACGCGAAGGCAAGCGAGATGAAGCTGTTCACGGCCCTTCTTCTCGTCCTCGGACTCGTTCTTCAGCCTGGGCCGTCGTGTTCGGTCGCTGGCCTCGAGGCGGCAATGTCGATGGGTATGGATTGCTCGGGCGCGGAAGACGGTGATCCTCCGATGCCAGATAGCAATGGCAAAGATATGGCCGCTGCCTGTCATGCCTGCGTTTCCCGCCTGGCCGAAACGCCGACTGCGCCGCAGTACCTGGTCTGGCAACACTTCGTACCCGGAGTGCCGCGTCAGAATTCGATTTCGGGGATTGCTTTGAAGCCTCCAATTCCGCCTCCGCGTGAGCAGGCTACGTCGGAAAATTCAATCTGACCACGAAGTGAATTATGCTGGCCACGATATGGACAGCATGGAGCAGAAGTAAGCAGGATTGCGCACACACGGCTAGGTGCCGCCTGTGCGCATCACAAATGAAAGATATTGCAATGAAAAAACTGATTCTGGCCCTGCTGTTGGCAGGGTCACCCGCCATGGCATCGACTGCAGCAATCATGCACCGGGATCCAGGATGCGGATGTTGCGAGAAATGGATGGCGCAAGTCCGCAAGGGGCTTGGCAAGACCGTCAGAGCGGTTGACACCCCCAACCGTGCGGCGCTGCAGGCAAAGTATGGGATTCCATCAAACCTCCGCTCCTGTCACACCGCCTTGATCGACGGGATGGCCTTTGAAGGTCATGTGCCCATCGAAGACATGAGACGAGTGCTTTCGGCCAAACCGAGAGGCGTAACTGGCCTTGCTGTTGGCGGCATGCCGCTGGGCTCGCCGGGGATGGAGGTGGCCGGGCAGGCACCCCAACGCTTCGAGGTCTATTCTGTCGGATCGGCTGGACCGAGAGTTTACGCCCGGCACTGACCTCTTGCGCGCCTGGAGTTGGTTGGGGAGAATTTCCTCAACAAATTCCGACCGATGCACGTTCCCCGGGACAGTCATCCGTAGTGGACTGATCTTCCCGGGGATACGCCTTTGCCAGACCTACGTGGCCAAGGGTGAGGGAGCTTTGACTACCGCCATCTCCCTCCGAAGTGCTGCCTGCAAACACGGCCTTGATCAAATACTCGGGAGTCCACGCGCAAGTCCCAAAATATGTGAGGGATGGTTCGGCGGGGTGCGTATTTCGAGATGACGGCGAAACGGCGTGAACAGGCAGATCCTAGTCGGCATGTATCCCATGATTGCTCGCAGCGATCTTCGCCTTTTCACAGCCGTTTTCCGCGAGAAAGGCGATTGTGAGGCGGGTTCGAAATGACCGAAGATCGGTTCATGCCTGAAGCAGAAGGCGAACAGCCCGATCTTTCTCGGCTCGCTTATCTCGCCTTCCAGAGCGCTCCCGGACATATCTTTGTTCTGCTTGATAGCTTCGGCCGGATCCTGGCGCTCAGCGATGATGAAGGGAGCGCTGAGCACTGGTGTCTTTCCGACGTCAAAGGTCAATTTCACGAGATCTTCTATGCACCCGATGAAATAACCTCCGGACAGCCCGCAGCAGATCTGGAGGCCGCGCGGCGAGACATCAGGTTCGAACGGAACGGCTGGCGCGTGCGTCAATCGGGGATGGAGTATCTTGCGCATCTCTCCATTGCTGCCTTGCAGGATCAAGGCCAGTTGGTGGGCTATTTCTGCATCGTTCGCGACGTCACAGCAGAGGCTGCGATCCGCGAGGCGATGGAGGCGCGCGAGCAGCACCTGAACTCGATTCTTGCGACTGTCCCGGACGCGATGATCGTGATCGATGAACGCGGCAGGATTGCTTCCTTCAGTGCCGCAGCCGAACGGCTGTTCGGCTATGAGGAAAAGGAACTGCTCGGCGCGAACGTATCGTGCCTGATGCCGTCTCCCGACCGGGAGCGCCACGACGACTATCTCCAGCACTACTGCACCACCGGTGAGAAGCGGATCATCGGGATTGGCAGAGTCGTGACCGGTCAACGCCGCGATGGAACGACTTTTCCGCTCGAGCTCTCGGTCGGCGAAGCGGGCAAGGACGGCGAACGGATTTTCACGGGCTTCATCCGGGACCTGACCGAGAAGGAACAGGACGAACTGAAGCTCAAGGAACTGCAAGCCGAACTGGTCCACGTCTCACGGCTGAGCGCCATGGGCACCATGGCCTCGACCCTCGCCCACGAGCTCAACCAGCCGCTGACGGCTGTGGCGAACTATCTGGAAGAAACCCGCGATATGCTTGCCGATGCGACAGACGAGCCCGCCTTGGTCATGCGCGAAGCACTGACCGAAGCCGCGCAAGAAACATTTCGGGCGGGCGACATCGTTCGCAGGCTGCGCGAATTCGTCTCCCGGGGCGAAGTCGACAAGCGCGTCGAAGGGCTGCAAAGCCTGATCGAGGATGCCGGCCGGCTGGCGCTGACTGGGGCCAGGGAGCGCGGTGTGCGCGCCTTGTTCAACCTGGATCCGCGCGCCACGCCGGTACTGGTTGATCGCGTCCAGATCCAACAGGTCCTTGTCAACCTTATGCGCAACGCCGTCGAAGCCATGGCGCAGGCCCATGTTCGCGACCTGACGGTCGAAACAAGGCTCAGGCCCGACGGTTTCGTTGAAGTTGCCGTGCAAGACACGGGTCCGGGCATAGCACCTGAAATACGGCCTCGCTTGTTCGAGGCGTTCGTCAGCAGCAAAAAGGAAGGGATGGGACTGGGTCTGTCGATCTGCCGCACCATCATCGAGGCTCACGGCGGGCGTATCTGGGCGGAATATCCAGAGCACGGCGGGACGCGATTTCATTTCACTCTGATTCATGCTGCCGTGGAGGAAGTCGATGAGCGATAACCGGGTTGTTCACCTCGTCGATGACGAAGAAGCCATCCGCAAGTCAGCCGGTTTCCTGCTGTCGCGCGCGGGCTACAAGGTGCATTCGTACGGTTCAGGTGTCGAATTCCTGAAGCTGGCGAAGGCTGCGCCGAAGGGGTGCGTGCTGCTCGATGTGCGGATGCCCGAGATGGACGGGCTGCAGGTCCAGGCCGTTATGGCAGATCGCGGAATCAACATGCCTGTCATAGTCCTTACAGGGCATGGCGACGTGACCATTGCCGTCCAGGCCATGAAAGCCGGAGCGGTCGAGTTCCTGGAAAAGCCGTTCGAAAAGGCAGCGCTTCTCGCAGCCCTTGAGCGGGCGTTCGCACGGCTCGAACGCAAGGACAACCGCGAACTCGATGAGCGCGAGGCTCGAACCCGGATAGCGGCCCTCACGCCGCGCGAACGCGAGATCCTGGAGGGCTTGGCCAAGGGCTATCCGAACAAGACGATTGCCTATGATTTGGGGTGCTCTTCGCGCACCGTAGAGGTCCACCGCGCAAGTCTGATGCTCAAACTGGACGTGCACAGTCTGTCCGACTTACTGCGGATAGCGTTCGCTGCAGGCCTCTAACGGGTGAACCCGATAGTCTGTGATATCTACGTAACGACGCTGTCCGCTAGACCTGCGATTTCTGCTAGAGGTTATCTTACCAGTCTCTGTTTCAGGGTCCATGTCCACAAGTCTGAACAAACCTGGCGCTAAGCGGTACAAGGTCCTCGTCACCGACGACGAGGCCAGCATACGCCGTTCATTGCAGCTCTTGCTGCATGCAAAAGGCTATGATCCGCAAAGCTACAGCTCGGCATCGGCATTACTGGCGGATGCGGCTGCCCTCTCGGCCGATTGCATGATTGCTGACTACAACATGCCTGACCTGGACGGCTTCAGCCTTCTCAGTGCGATCAGAGCCAAAGGATGGAACGGTCCTGCAATCCTCATAACCGCATATTGCACCGAAGATCTGAAGGCGCGAGCCCAGGCCTGCGGCTATGCGGAAGTCATCCCGAAACCCTTCATCCGCGGACCCATTCTCGAGGCGCTGCAACGCTTGTGCGATTGCGCTGAAGCCGGAGATTGCACCAAACAAGGCGGGCGCGGTTCAGACTGCGATTGCTAGAGCGTCGAGCGTGAAATCTGAATCGTTTGGGATTCCCTTTTGGATTGAAGTGTGATTCACCCTTCTTGGAGGTGGATCATGGGCAGAAGCAGTTC